>Ga0208957_1000958_pt1 | contig 16979 bp, 21 predicted proteins | sample RifOxyA1_FD_184029 | JGI IMG/M metagenome (GOLD analysis project Ga0208957, IMG submission 184029) | Groundwater microbial communities from Rifle, Colorado - Rifle Oxygen_injection A1 (SPAdes) | ecosystem: Environmental > Aquatic > Deep subsurface > Groundwater | place: Rifle, Colorado, United... | reverse complement strand
AAGGAGAAAAAAGCATGATATTACAAGTTAACTTGAAAGGTGAAAGAAAAATTTGGTTTGTTTGCAACCATTGTAAAGCAAAAACAAAATGGTATAAAACAGCACTACACGAAGCCAGTTTTTCAATTATTGACGGAAAAAATTACTGTGATTCTTGCATTAAGAGATTTGCTGAAATTTTTGTTAGGGAGGCAGAATTATAAATGAAAAAAGAATTGTCGGAGAAAAAACATGTTTGTGCGCATGATTAACCCAAAACACGTTTGCGCTTTCAAGCCCGTCAAGAGTTGGGTTAATGAAAAAAGAGTTAAACCAAAATTTGGGCAGTGTAAATGTGGAAAGGTAAGCAAAATCTTGCAGGAAAAAAACCATAATGGTAAGGTGAAGTGAGTAAACAACCCACGATTAGAAATCGTGGGTATCCACGAGGTGAACTGAATGAGTGAATTGGAGAAAACAATTGAGGAAACAGTCAAAAAAATAATTAAAGATGAGGAAGCATTAAAGTTGTTGCGCATGAACGAGTATCTGAAAGATGAAATCAGGTTTTTGAATCGACAAATTGACAGGATGGAATCACAAGTAACGGAAAACAAAATAGTTTTGGTTAAAAAGTATCCTGAATCAAACGAGTTTGTTTTTTTTTGGTTTTGGCACCCAATAGAAAAATTTTTTCTTACTAATCGAGAGCCTGAAAGAAAAAAATTGTTAGAATATTTTGACAAATATTTGTTGTTGAATAATAAAAATGTCGGGAAATGAGTGTAGTGACCGCAAGCAGAAATGTGGCCATACCATTGCGGCATAGTATGCTTGTCTAAGCGAGTTTTTTCTCGGTCTGCATTCACCCGCAAAAAAGTGGCAGGTAATTGAATGATTTTTTCTGATATTGAATTAAGGAAAAAAGAAGAAATTACAGGGCGTGATAGAGATAAGCCTGGCAGAATTATGAAAGTTTTAACCCCAAATTTTAGAGTCAAATGGCGTGTGGGTTCAGATTATAGTTGCCAATTAAAACGAGGTGGAAAAGGAATTTGGTTTTGCACTTGTAGTGGATTTGACAAAAGGTGTCCAAAAATATTTGAACGACCACCTTTAGCGTGGGGGCATGGAATTGTAAAGCCTTTGCGTTTGGTTGTGAAGTCAATCCAAGAAATGAATTTGCTGGATGTCACGGAGGAAATGGCAAAACAGGATGGGTTTCCCAGTAAAGCTTTTCCAAGTCCTTGTGGTATTTTCGCAAAGTGAATGGGTTAAAAGCAGATTCAGAATTTCAAAACCCGAAAGTTTGGAGAGTTGGATTAGTAATGATTGAAAAATAAGAAAACAAATGAGGTGAATTAATGAAGTTATTTGGTGGAAACTGTGAAAGTTGTTTAAGCCCAAACCTGATTTATTTAAGCAAAAAGATTAACAGAGAAAACTTTGCTTTAAAGAAATGTGAGGATTGCGGTAAAGAAGAACTAATAAGCGTTTCAGGGGGAATATAAATAATGGACTTACGAAAAATGGTTTGCAATTACTTGAATTGTTGCAAAGACCAAGAAATAGAATTGAACGAAAAATATTGGAATCTTTCTAACCAATACGAAAAACTTTATGGTGCCAACACAGGATTAACCAAAAAACTCGAAGCACAAACAAAAGAAAATATAATTTTGAACACTATAAAAAGCGAGGCACTCGAACAACTAAAATTATGCAAGCAAGCATACCAGAATCCGACAAACGTGCCAGAAGCAAGCATCAAGTATCAAAGAAATGTTTGGATTGGAGAACCCATAGGATGGGTAACTAAACCAATCAGTGTGAGAAATTACATCACAGTGAATGATGATGACATAATCCAGCAAATCAAGTCAAAGAACTTGTTTTTTTCAAATTTGGTTGACATTAACATAATAATTCCAAAGATTTACCATGCAGCAAAAGAAAAATACAAGTACAAGTTCGACGATGGTTACGGTTTCAAAGAGAATTGGTGGTTTCCCTTTGAATTGGAAACTGCTTTGAAAAAAAATTTAGGAGGGGATTGCATTGCACTTTATGAGGAAATTCATGTGAAAGGTGGATTGAAAAAAGTCGGTGACCTCAAAGTAGGAGACATGGTTTTGAGCTATGATTGGAGCAAAAAAGAGTATTGCTACAAACCAATTACCAAAATTTGGGAAAAAGGAAAACTTCCAATCAAGCACGTGTTTTTTCGCAACGGTCAAAAAGTTGATGTCACGCACGACCATCCGTTTTGGACAAGAACAAACGTGAATTCTGTTGAAAGCAAGTATGAGAAAACGCTTTTGAAGGATATTGATTTGACTCGCTACTGGAAACGCAAGATTCCGACAGCTAAAAAATTGCCTTACGAGATACAGGATGTTTCTTGGTTTAATGAGGAACTTTGCTTTGTTACAGGTCATTTTATTGCAGAAGGTTGGAAGGATGAAAAGCACGTTTGCACAAGCGGTTACGATGTGCCAGATGAAATTATTCCAAAACTGGAGCAAAACAATATACCTTATTCCGAGTTTTCAAATAATTCTGGGGTTCCGTGCTTGCGATTTCTTTCATCAGACTTTAAGGACTTCCTGAAAATACTTAAGGAAAACAGCTTTGACATTCACTTGCCGGAGATGATATTCCATTTACCTAAAAAAAAATTACAGGCATTTCTGGACGGATATTTTTTGGGCGATGGGCATTATCGCGGAGCGTACTTTAATTCACCGACTGTCACTCAAGATTATTCAACGAGTTCAGAGCAATTAGCAAATGATTTGTGTAGGATTCATTTGCAGCTTGGAAAACCTCTTTATTGTTGGAAGCAAAATCAGCATAAAGGCAAAGGAATCCAGCCTATTTGGCGCTTAAGATTCAACGAAAACAGTTATTTTAATCAGCATCATGGGTATTCCGAATTAAGCGAAGTAAGCATTTCATATCTGGAAGATGCCGGAGAAACTATCGTGCGTGATTTTGAAGTTGCAGACACACATACATTTTTCTTGAAAAACGGGGCTTGCTTGCATCAATGCGAAGACTTTGCACACAAGATTGTTTCATGGATGCGTGCAGCAAGAATTCCTGCTGACAGGATTTTTGTTAGTTGCGGAGTAACTAGAAGTGGTTTTGGGCATAGCACTGTTTATGTTAAGGATTCAACAGAAGAATGGAGACACTTGAACTCCACTAGCCCTCATTATAACCGAAACAATTTGCAGGATTTTCCAAGCAAAAACGATTCAACTGACAATATAGGTATTCACCCAGAAAAGTTTTGGTTTAGTTTCAACGACAAAATAAGCATCAGTAAATTTGAAACAGAGGAAGCTAAAAAGTTTTTTGACAAAGAAAAAGCAATGAAAAGAATAGTGATTCAATGACGTTAATAGATGACCCTAATAAATTTGCTAAATTTTGGTCTAAAGCTTTAGACCCAACTTTAGCATACAGAGTAATGGATGCAATAAATAAAGAAACAGAATCCAAAATATTGCCAACCTTCTACATTAATGTTTGTTACTGTGTTGAAAGAGTTACTAATGAAGGCAACTTTAAAGTAAGTGTTTGCAATAATTTTAAACACAAAAAACCATTTGTTTTCCCAAAAAAGTTCTTTCTATTAAGATATTGTGATGGAAAAAATGAGTGTAAAGCAGAATACAAAAATGGGTTTCTCACATGCAAACACAGCAAAAATAAATGGGTAAATAGTTCTCCTTATAATCATTTCAAGGTGACTAAATAATTTTTTTAAGCAAGTATTGTATAAGAACTATTAGTAAGGCAGTATTTCCATAGTTCACTGGAAGGTCCCAGTTCAAGTCTGGGTGCTTGCAATAATGGAAAATTATAGGAGAAATAAAAACATGAAAGAAAAAATTTATACTGCAAGAGGTTTCAACAAAAAAGAAAAAGAAGTATTGCAAATTAGTGGCAAAGGTGAAGCATTCAAGAAAGGCATGGAACTTCTCGCAAAAGATTCAATAGCATTGCATTGGTTCAAGTGCAAAAAATGTGAGCATGAATTCCAAGCAGATTCTCACTTGTCAAAAGATAAATGCCCTAACTGCAAAATTAATATAGGAAATAATTGTGGTTGTTTTAGTGGCATCCCAATTTGCGAATTGATTCATGGAAAATGGGAAAACATTGAAGGAATTTGTAAATGCTACCAAGAACTTACAATGGTTTCGTTTGAAAAAAAGCGAACAGAATATCCATCAAAAAAAAGAGAACAGTTTGATAAGCATTTTTCAAATATTCCTAACAAAAGTCACTGTTTGCATTGTGGAAAACAAACAATAAGAGATTATGGTTTTTTGAAGAGTTACTTTGATGGGAATATTTATTTAGTTTCAGAATGTAGTGAATGCAAATTCCGTTTAGATTTTGCGGAATTAAACAAGATTCTAGGTAAAACTAATGAAAGAAAAGATTAGTAATAAAAAAGATAATCTTGTATATGGTGCAGTCAGTGGAAGCACTCTTTATACTCCTTGGTTTGCTGATGATGAATTCTTTGAAACATACCAGAAAGTAAGTGCAAACACACTGATTGGAATAGAGAGGGCATGGATTTTGTGGGATTCGGCTAGGCAAACTAGCAGATTGAATGGTTCATTCATTGAGATAGGCTGTTGGAATGGAGGTAGTGGAGCAATAATAGCCAAAGCAATCCAGAACACTAGGAAAAAAGTATACTTGTGTGATACTTTTAGGGGGGTTGTAAAGGCAGGAGAACATGACACAAAGTATGTTGGAGGAGAACATAATGGTGCTTCAAAGACAAATGTTGAATTTTTGTTGGATTCCCTTGGATTAAAGAATGCAATAGTTCTTGAAGGGATTTTTCCAGAGGAAACAGGGAAACTGGTTAAAAGCAAAAAAATAGCTTTTTGCCACATTGATGTTGACACTTACCTTTCAGCAAAGGATGCATTCAACTGGATTTATCCTAGAACAAGTAAAGGGGCAATAATTGTTTTTGATGATTATGGCTTTGAAGCTTGCACAGGCATTACAAAATTCATTAATGAGTTGAAGGAAACCAAGAAAGAATTGAGGTATATCTACAACATTTCAGGCCAGTGCATTGTGGTTTGCTATTGAAAGATTTTTAAGGACTTTGATTGTTTGTATGATTGGTGTTTTGTTTGGTCAAGGTTCTAAATGTGGTTTTTGATGACAAAGAAATGGAAAGGCTTTCAATTAAGAAAGGAAATAGAACTTGGCGGTTATTCGTACTTGAGTTATTAAAGTAAAAAGAGTTGAATCAGTGGACTTGAGTTGGATAATTAACCATGATTCTTGGGTGCACCTAGACAAAGACAATTACTTTGCCCATTATGTTACCTTGCTTTACATTCTTGCAGTCAACGAAAAGCTAAAGCCCTTGGTTGAAATAGGTGTTGAGGTTGGCTATTCAACAAAGCACTTGTTGCTTGCTGCCAAAGCACTTGATTCAAAGCTTTATTCTGTTGACATTCTTGATAGGTCCAACATAGCCAATAAATTGCCAAGGGAACTTAAAGATAGATGGATTTTCATTAACTCTGATTCAGTAAAAGCAGGAGAGAATTGGAAAGGGGAAAAGATTGGATTGCTATTTGTTGATGGAAACCACGACTATAAAGGTGTTTTAGCTGACCTGAAAGCATGGTACCCCCATGTGAAAGCCAATGGCATCATTGCAATGCATGATTGCCACTATGATTCTGATGTTATGAAAGCAGTAACAGACTTTTTTAAGGGTAGGAATGTAGAAATCTTTGTGATTGGAGGGGTTCTTGGAATGGCTATTGTAAGGAAGCTAGAAACATGAACATTACGTTAAAAATCCAGAAATGGATTAGAGAAAACCTTGCAGGGCTTAAATCATGTGGGGAATGCAATAATTTGTATGTTTCAAAAGAACTTACATCTGCTTTTTCAGGATTTTATTGTTTGTCTTGCGAAAAACTTATTGAAAGTATTGAAAGAAACGATAATGAGACAATTGAATCTTTTTGCAAGAAAATGGCTAAAATAGCAGAAAATCTGCCTGTTAAAAAAATAACTGAGGGCGATGAACTTGAAGAACTTGAGAGTTTTTTGTTTGTATCTGCTAGTGTTTATGGGGATAAAATCAAATTGCATAAAGGAGAAATTGGCTTTAATTTAAGGAAACAGAAGAGACTTGTGGTTGAATGAAATGTTCTATTAAAAGCTGTAAAAATTGGGCTGTTGCAAAGAAGGGTTGGACTAAGGGAAACATTTTCAAAGCCCTTTATGGTGGCAAATGCTTGGAAAAAGAAGAAAAATATTTTTGCTTAAAGCACTTTAAACAAAAAAAGGAGGAGTTAAGGTGAACGAAAAACAAAAGAAAGAACAGCAAGAAGTCGTAGCAAAGCTAGTGAATGTTTTCAATGATTTAAGGGAACAATTTAAGGATTCCTGCCCAACCTTTAGCGTAGCTTATTCATCAAAAGAAGGAGCTTACGGTTTCAATTATCCTGTTGAATCTACAATTAAGTCTAAAGAAAAAAAGCAATGGAAGAAAAACCTTAAGGAATTACTGCCATTATTGATTCGCTCTTATCGTATCATTGAAAACAACATGATTCCAAACAGGGTTGAAGCCTTCAAACACTATAAAACACACAGAAACTATGTTAAGGACTTACAAAAAGAGGTGGATAAAACAACATGCAAAAAAAAGAACCAACAATACAAGCGAAAATGATTGCAATGTTCCTGATGCTTGTTTTGCCATTAGTTGTTGGCTTTGTTTTGTTCAACAAGCTTGAGTGGTCACTGGGATTTGAGGCTTTTGGGATTTCTTTTGGAAAACCCTTTTTGTGGTGGACTTCTGGACTGTTAATGCTAATGGGTTTACTCATAATTGTGAATATGTGGAGTTATTCTGTTAGCCTAGTAAGAAGAAGGGACTAAATTGTATAAAGCATTAAAAGTAACTATTAATAGTAATTCAAAGATAGCAAAACATTTCAAAGTATTTTATAAAGGAAAGGAAATCTCTGTAGCAATTACTGAAATACAATTTTATATTGTTGATGATAATTATTCTAGTGCTTTGGCTGAAATCATAAAGAATTCTTATGTAAGTGATGCTTGGAAAATGTTGGACAAAACTACTGTAAAAGAACGCTTGAAAAATATTTTTGATAAAAAGAGTAAAAGAAAACACAAACATAATTGGATTGTTGCCAAAAGAACTTGGCTTCATAATGACTGGCTTGTTACATATATTTGCAAATGTGGTTGGCAAAAGGAAGTCTATGAATCCAAAAAAGGCATAAAAAGGAAAGAAAAAAGATGGGTAAAATAAAGAAGAGGCAAAAATAATGGTTGAAAAATGCTCTTACAATAAAGGTTGCTGTTACAGTTGTAGATGCATATCTTGTGGTAATTGTCATAATATTCAGTGTTTATGTCATTCATCCAATAACTTAACAATTACATATTTCCCAATTGGGATTTGGACAAGGATTGGTCATGGGTGATTGGATTACTCATTTCTTTGTTTTCCTTCCTTTTCTCGTCATATTCTTAATCTTTTTCTTAATTGGAAGCTATTTTGTTGATTTGGACCACATTCTAAGGTTTGATGGAAAAAGAATTTGGTTTGAGGAGTGTGATTTGTTTAAGCAATCTTGCACCAACAAGTCATTTGAAGGGTTATGGTTGCATCAGTGGAGCATTCCATTTATCTTGTTAGTAGTTTCCATTGGTCTTGCATCAGGTTATTTAATGCACTTGGCAATTGATTCAGTAACGAACGTGCACATTTACCCATTCTTATTAGGAGGTGTTCTGTGGCAAAAAAGGAAACAGAAGAAAAAGCCATTAAGGAAAAACCTTGCACCGTTATTGATTGCAAACGAATTGGAAACCATTGGTTCAAAAACATTCACAAAGCAAAATACTTTTACTGTGAAAAGCATGCGGACTGGGCATGGTCGACCAATATCTTCAGTTCAGCGCCACACAGAGCTGATGGAAAACCTATAGTTGAAGGGAAAAAAATGGCTGAAAGAAGAATGTTTTGCAGCAACTGCAACATTGTGACATTCCACAAGAGGAAATGGTGGAGTTCTTGGTGGGAATGCGCTATATGCAAAGAGGAAAGGAAAATCAGGGATGAGCTTGACAATTATAGGAAACTTAGGAAGAAGGGATGGGGAACTTATGCTTATGAAACAGACAAGCAAACCAAAAAGGATTAGTTTCAAGGCAAAGTTGACTTTAAGCGAGTGTAGTTCTCCCAAGCTCCGCTTGGTTAATCCAACAAAATTTGAGTTCACTACCTCAAAAAATGTTGTTTCACTGACAAGATTGTTAAACGAATTCAAAGCTGGAAAAATCCTCAAAATAACAATCAGCGAGGAAACTTAGGTTTGTTCAACTTCATTTTGGCTGGACTTTTGTGGTTCAAGCTTTTTTCCATCAAGAAGCAATGCCAACCCTCTTTCAATGTAAGCAAGCCTTGCGTTTGCCTCATCCCTAAAAGCATCTAATTCTTCCTTAATTTTTCTTCTCTCATAATCGAGGGAAGAACTCAAAAGGTAAGCATCCCTTATGACTTGCGAGAAAAGCTTTTCATCTTCTTCCATCAAAATTAGGACTTCCCTTCCTTTGAATCTTTGGGGAAGCCTAATGTAAGAGTAAGTTCCAGCAGAATTTACTTTTGCTCTAAGAAGAGGCATAAATTAATAATAGAACTAAACTCTTATTATTTTTAATGTCTTTAAGGGAAAAATACAGGGAATGGAAAAACACTTGGGTTGAAAACCATAAAACCGCAAACTATTTGGCTTATGTCTGGCAATGGGTAGTGTGGCACATTCAGAGAGGAAGGGGATTCTGGAACATAGTAATAGATTTCATAAAACTTCAGGGGTTTCTGTTGATTTTCATTGAAATAGTGCCAGAAGCAAAACCACTAAAAGATTACACTTTGGTAATAGTTCCTCTACTTGCCCTGCTTTTCCTTTTGACATCACAATTCATGGATTTCATTAAGTGGGACCAGAAAGTCAACGAGGAAGGAAACAAGCGCAACTTAATCATGGAAGAAATAAGGGAATTCATGGGGAAAACCAAGAAATAGCTAATTGGACTATACTAAACATTGCAAAAAAACTTGAAAAAAGGATTAATGCAAGAAAAAGCAAGGATAATTTGCATTATCTTGCAACATTAAGGCAAAAGATAATGTTAAACAATGCCCAAGTATTCAAATTCTTTTACCAAAGAACAGGTCTACAAGCTTCCTCACAAACTGGGTTATTGCAACACCAGCAAAGGAAGAAGACACTTCATCAGGCGTTATTCCTGAAGCGGATGCAATCCCGCCAAAAGCACCTGCTCCAATTACAAGAGTAGCAAAACTCCTATAGTCAAATGTTTCCTTTGGATTATCCTTTTTGTTGGTGAAATAACCTGCAGCAGCATAAGTAGCACCAGCAACAGCACCATAAACCGCAGACCAAACCAAATCAGCCATGTTTTTACCTCCTTTCCCTTAAGTTACGAGAAAAGCAACAATTGTTCCTCCAATCAAGCTTCCACTAAAAGCAGCAACAACAACAAGTTGCCATTCCTTTATTTTAAAGCCATTGAATTCGAGTTCTTTTTTCTGTTCCACTGGTTTCCTTGAAGCTATTGATAAGCCTTCAACTGCAAGAATCAATGCCCTGACCTCTCCCCTAAAATCTTTCAAGAGATTAGTTTGAACATTTATACCAGCAACAGCATCCTTAATTTCCCTGTCATTTACTCTCATGGACACCACAAAAACACTGAAACCCTCACATTTATAAGAGTGGCTACAGTTTAATAATTAGTGCTGAACCACTTGTAGTGTTGTTATGGTGCGGTGCAGTGAAGATGACATACTGACAATAGCTAAATCAACAAATCTTTTTGTGACAAGCGAAATTGCAAATGCAAGGTATGCACTTTTGTGAAAAGAAAATAAGTCTAAACAACTCTTGCTTCAATGAAAGCCTTAACATTAATGCTTATCCTATGCCTGCTATTACCATTGGTTATGAACCTAAGCCTTTTTCTCCCAGTTGAAAGAGTGTAAAAAGCGCTCAAATCAATGTTTGCTTCAGCTTCTCCCACAGCAAATTTTAAAGTTCTATTAAGAACCCTTTCAACATCATAAGTTATTTCAGTCCAATTCCCCCAAGTCGGATTTTCAACACTCTCATCATCAAGGACAAATAGCCTTATCCTATCCGTAGTGTAAGCAGTCGTTTGGATGGTATAACCTGAAGAATTATCATCAATCTTCACATCCATATTCGAGTAAGACAAATCAATTGAATTGATTATGGTTGCATCAGATGGAATGTCAAAGTCAACAACAATGTCACCATCAGCATTTCCACCATAAGAAACACTATCCAAAAAGGTTTTTACTAACCCGCTCTGGTCATTAACAAGCAATTCCACTTTATTTACAACAGCAGGTGTAGTTACAACATTATCTTTTTTAATCAGCAAAACATTTTTGTCATCATAAATAAAGGCATTATAGGTTGAAGCATTGTCTTCATACTCAAGAACCAAACGCAGTACATCTGTTTCTCCAAACCAAGCTCCTGAAACATAAATACCAGAAGCAGTGAACACTCCAATGGAATCCCAAAAAGTAATTGCAACACCACTAATTCCAACAGCAGCAATTTTATTGTTGCTACTATCCTTAAGGAAATATGTTACATATCCACTAAACGAATTGTCAAGTCTTGTTTCAAATTCATAAATATTAGCTCCAACTCCAGAAACATTAGTGGAAACACTCCCAATTGCAGGTGTTGGAACATCAGCAAAAATCACAAGAGAATAATCTCCCTTGATTGCTCCAATGCCACTAACTTGTATTGTAACACCAGAAGCAGTCCAAACAGGATTTGTAGTATAATTCCCATCTTCAAATCCATCTTGAATGAAGAAAGATGAAGCATTCTCCTCAATAGTCGTGTTAAAAGCAGTAGTTGAACCCTGCATGAATCTTGATTCAATTTCAGTAAGTTTCCTTGTTTCTTTTAATTCATTGGTAAAAGTCAATCTTTCATTAGAACATTCAAGAACACATTGTTCAAATCCTTCGTCAGATTTAAGGCTTTTGGTGTTCACCCTAAAGTTTGCATTCAATTCAGCATCTGAATCAACAATCGTTACCATGTCTCCAATAAAAACACTTCTTGCAGTATCATAAGGATTGCTAGAAATTATTTCAATCCTATCAACAAGTTCACTATGTCTGATTCTTGTTTCCTGTGCAATTCTATCTAAAGCATCTTGGTTACGGATTGTTTTGTCTTGAAAAGGCTTTGCTTTCAAGCCAAAAGAATCAATGCTTGAATCGCTCTGGAAAGCAGTTTCAGTGTATTGTGCATCATAAACTTCTATTCCCTTTGAGTGAGCATAAGCTGCAATAGTTGAAAGATTAATGTCACCATAAAAGTCATCAATAAGAATTGTTGTGCCAGCAACTCCTGAAACCATAATCATTGGATTGACTTCTGAAACAGTCAAATCAGCCACTCCACTCCTAACCCTGCCAATCCAATTCAAGCCATCAACACTTGTGTCAGCAGTGTAATAGCCACTTACATTCTTTTTAAGTCTGACAAAAATTCCACTGACATTTATTGTGCTATCATAAAAGTAGTTTTTGTCAGCAACAATAGGATTTCCATTGGTTCTCCTAATAAGAGTCACTAAATAACTGTTGACATCATCACCACTATTCTTAACAAGAATTTCTGCATAGATTGCCTCATTATTGTCTTGATATAAACCAGTGCTCCATTGAACACCTGAAACTGAACCAGTTTTTCCAAAAATTGAAGTCTCTTTCTTAGCAGTCACATTGTTCTTGACTAAAACATGTGAGAAAGCAACTCCACTGAAAAACTGCAACTGATTGCTTGTTTCAGTTACAGTTGCACCAGAAACCCATCCAGCAGAAAAGTTCTGTAAAGAATTATCATCAAAATTATCAATCAATTCCTGTTTCTTTGCCCTTAAAGCACCAGTCAAATTATTTCCTGATTTTGCAGTATACGTTACAAGTTCTGCCCCAATCCATACTTGCCCTGCAAGAGGAAAAGAAGAAGCATCAACCAAAGGAATTATTGTGTCAACTGCAGAAATGTTAGAAGAAAGAGTGCTCCTAGTTGTTGTTGCATGAAAATTAGTTGAAGAAAGCTGGTTAATCCCATCACCAAAACCAAGAATAGTGACAGAATTAAACAGGTTCTCAAAATCCTGTTCATTCTTTGTTAAGTCAGCATTCTGATTATCCCCAGCAATACTGAAAGTCTTCACTGAAGAAATAGAACCCCTTGAAGAAGCAACATGAAAAAAGTTGTCATTAAAGGGCGAAACTGTTCCATAATAAAACCACCACTTTGCCCCCTTTGAAATAGCAAGATTTGAAAGAAAATCCATTGAATTAATGTAGTCGCCTCTAATTGAAGCATTGCCAAAATCAGCTCCGTTGTCTATCGAATCCAATGAGACTTGACTGACATTCGCAAGCTGTTCTCCAGCAATTGTTTGGAAAGCAATGTTCTCATAAATTGGTCTTTTTGGCGGGCTTAACGAGTTGGCACTTCCAGTAACATCAGCAGTTATTCTTTTGCAATAGGATTCTCCTGCACCATAACCTGAAAGCTTGACTTCTCCAGCAGTTGCATATTCAGGCCTTTCAACAATTCCTTTGAAAATTAACTTGCCTTGGCTTTCAATCCTAACAACCTTGTCTTGCAACAAGTCAGTGGTTCTCTCAGAAGAAGTTGTTCCAACAAGCTCAAGCTCGAAAACAGAAATCTCATTGTCAGTTTCTTCAAACTCATAATTCAAAGTATTTCGGGTGTAATCAACATTATTTATATAAATCTTGAAACCTGTTTCAGGCTGTACAACAGAAGCACCAAGAACACCAACGCTAGGCACTTGGATTCACCCCAATGCCAAAGTTTATGTCAAAATCAAAAATGAAATCAGGTGGAATATTCAAAAGATTAAAGTCACCCCAAATCCAGAACTGCTTGTAAGTTCCAGTGGTTACACCAGAAACAACCATAATTGGAGCAAAAGCATTCAAGTCATAACAATTTGCAACACTATTGTCATCATCAACACACACTTTAGTCCCATAATTGTCATTCCAAAACTGCTGGACTGTTGGAAAAACAATCATCTCATCAAGCAGAACATTGAAATCAGTAGCATTCACTGTTTCCTTTATTCTTATTGACAAAAAGTTGAAATCATACCAGTTGACACTGCCCTGCTTTTTTGTATGTAACAAATTCATATCCCATTGGAACCAAACATTGCTTGAAAGATTGGCATCCCTAGATTGGTTAATATCCTGCCAAACATGATTATTTAGGTCATTTCCTATGAGAATGTTGATGTCTTCAATACCTGAAACATTGGTAACAAGAATTTTGAAAGTAATCTTTCCTTTAGTTGGATTTCCTGAATTAATACCTGTTGAATCAACAATGTTCAAGTCAAACTTGTTGTTTGTCCAATAAGCAACATTAAAATCATCAGTCGCATTAATTGGAAGCCTTACAGCATAAGGTTTCCTGAAAGCATTAACATCTGATTCAGCATTCATTGCATCTGTCTGTTGGTGTCTCCTGAAATCATTCCACCTAGAATCAAAATTGAATAATTTCCTAATATTAAGAAGAATCAGTGAAACATTCGTGTCAGCATTTATACTCCTGTTAAAGAGCCTGTAAAAGCCATTGTTGTCACTTTGCTTTGAAGCAGCAACATTATAATCAACCATTTGTTTTGGAAAAAAATTCAGGTCACCAATACTAGCATAATTTGAGTCAACTGTCCCAATGTAAGCCCCAAGAATCTCAAAAGCATAGTTTGAAGCATCAAAAGCAGTTCCACTGCCATCATTCACTTCAACCAGAATAAAATAGTTGCCATCATCAACTGCACTAAAATCCCAATTATTGTAAATGCAGTATCTTCTTGAACTTAAGTCATTGCTGTCACAAACCAAACCAGTGGCAAGATTAAGGTCATTCGCAATTACAGTTCCAGTTCCTTGAGTTGAACTGGAAGAATAATTTATGTCAATGAGTTGGTTATTTGCATTAGTATCAGCATCAAGAATAGAGATGTTGATATCATAAGTTGTTTCCTCTTCTTTTCCAATCACAATAGGAAGCATTCCAGGGTCTTCAACCAATGGAGAAAACAATCCTTGTTCTGCACCGAAGTAAACCAGTTTCCTTGCTTCAGAATTGTAGAGCAAGACAATTTCATTCAAACTCAAAGCAGAACCAAAGAACTTTAACTCATCAAACTTTGCATCAATATAAAGACTTGTTCCAGCACCATTAGAGCAAAATTTCAATGGATTGGCTCCCATTGTAAAGGTTCCTTGAGTCGCATAATTTTGGTCAACTCCATTAAAAAAAAGATTCATATCAGTTCCATTCCACCTTCCAACAACCTGATACCATATTACATTTGACCAAGTAAAAACTCCAACATCTTTCATGGTGAAATAGGCTGGAGTCACTCCAGTTCCCCTAAACATACCCATGCTCCCTTGTATGTCATCCCTGAGTAACATTACTGTTCCTGGATTAGAACTGTCAAAAAGAGAATTAAGGTCACTATGTGTTGATAGTATGCCAACATCAGGCTTCCACCAAAACATTATGGTTCCGCTTGCAGCAACCATTCCTAAATCATCAAGATTGTTCAAGCTTATTGAATCGTTGACTCCATCACATTGGATTCCATTGAATATTTGGGCTGTTTTCCACCCATCATTGTTGTCAAAACCAAAGTTTGACAATGAACCATTATTGTTTCCAGTGGAATCCAGAACAGAAGTGTTTGAATCCCTTTGACCAAAATGGTAAATCCTCTCATAATCTGAAGGGTAAGTTCCACTGCGATTCTCTGCATTTGCTGCAGCAGAATTGCCATAATACATGTAGATTGAACCATCAGTTGCAGAATCGAAAGTGTCAGTTACTTTAACCCAAGCATAAGCTCTTTGAGCTACTGAATTGAAGTCTTCAAAGTGAAAAGTCAGTTGAGTTGTTTCAGCACTGTCAAGGAACCTCACATCATTGCCATCACTATTAGCATGAGCCCAAAAAGCTGATTGCAATGAATTTATGTCAACCAGAACAACATGGTCATTAGTGACATTAGCTGAAAGTAAGGTCGTATCAAGAGTCAATTTTACTTTATACTGCCAGCTTGAATCCCACCAAGGGTCAACAAGCTCAATCTGCAAGTCTTGCTTTCCTTTGACAAAATTGAAGTAAACACTAAGACGCTTCTTGTCCAAGTCAACAAAAGCATAGTCTACTTTCTGGCTTTCACTACACCAATTTATTTTGACATTATTTGTGGTTTCAATTCTGCAACCCTCAAAAATTCCATGTTTTATGCTTTCAGGAAATTTCACATTGTCAAGTCTCCAAGTAAGCCTATATTTGTAATTGTCTATAGGTGTCCAAGAAACTGTGTGATTTGCAGGGAACTGTTCAAAGGTTGCTTGAGAGTCAATGATTGTTTCCTCAATAAATTCACCATGATTGAATGTCTTAACCCTTGAAACAACCACTTTATTGGCATCATTGTCAGCTTCATAAAAAAGGTCATCTGAACCTGTTTTTTTCAAAGAATAACCTGTAACAAGCCATTTAGACCTAACTAGAACAACATTATCTTTCAGTAATGTCATTTTCTCAGTATCATAACGCCATTGGAGTAAGGCTTTTGTTGCATTATAATCAAAACTTCTTGTAGTAATCCTCAACTGGTTGTTGTCAACAAGCCTATCTTCCAATATATAAAATATATTCGGGTCTTCAAATTCTTGCCTAAGTTGACTCAAATAAAGCCAACCTCCAGCTAATACAATCAACAGGATTCCCGCAACCAAATTCTTTTTGGTGATTATTGTTGTAGTCATGTTTCAAAAGTCACTCCTTTTATAAGAGTTAAGGAAAAATCATAGCGCTTTGGACCAGTTTCATTAAAGTCATAACCATTGATTAGGCGATAAAAGAAATCCTTCCTTGTTCCAGGAGAATCTCTAAATTGGACTTTTTCAAAAGCAACAGTCGTTTTCCTATCAGTATCGGTTGCATCAAGCAAAGCACTCAAAGCAGAACCAGGATTTACTCCAGAAGCAGGTAAGCCTCTCCAATAAAAGTTTATGTCACCATAAGGAAATAGAACGTAATAAATCAAGGCATTCTTTGCTTGAATTGCAGTAATGAGTTGTGAAGTGCCTTTTACAGTTGCTGTTTGTTCTGCAATAAAACCTTCAATTGTGAAAGCATAATTCATCCTTTCATTCTGGCTGGTCTTGGAAACAACAGGAATTGGAATTTTAATTAACCTGTTTTCAATGAATTCTTCAATTCTTTGCACCTCGATAGCTATCTTGGTTTGCCCTCCAACTTCCGACTTTTCAAGATACACTAAAGCTGATGCTGGCATACAATCACCTCAAACCAAGTCTCCTAAACTCGTTTCCAAGCCTTCTCTCAACAACACTTGCAATTTCGTCTGCTGTAACACCCATTGCAGTTGAAGCATTCACTGTAATGTTGATTGTTGGAGAAAGCATTCCCTCTTTGCCTAATGGAACAACTGCTTCTGGTCCAGATTCCCCCAAAAATCCAACAGTAGGAGATGTTACAATTCCACCATGCTGAAATCTTTTTCCAAGCAGAACCTTGTTTGTGAAACTGGTCAATGATGCTTGGGAAGCTGAAGTTTTAAAAGGAGCTGAAACTGATGGTGAAACATTGAATCTAGATGGTGTTGTTGCTTGTTGCACTATGCTTGCAGCACCCGTAATTAAACTAAGTCCAGGAAACAAAGCATTCAAAGCATTCTTGATTGCATTACCCATATTTGCCTGAATCTGTTTAGCAAATTCATCA
>Ga0208957_1000957_pt1 | contig 17012 bp, 17 predicted proteins | sample RifOxyA1_FD_184029 | JGI IMG/M metagenome (GOLD analysis project Ga0208957, IMG submission 184029) | Groundwater microbial communities from Rifle, Colorado - Rifle Oxygen_injection A1 (SPAdes) | ecosystem: Environmental > Aquatic > Deep subsurface > Groundwater | place: Rifle, Colorado, United... | reverse complement strand
TGAGATTGTTATTGCTAACGAGAGGGCAGACGAGGTGAAGGGGCTATTCTATACACAGTTGAAAGATTTGTGGGTGCAGAAGAATGTACTACGTGTGCAGACTATTTTGTTGCAGTATAGCAACCTCAAGAAAGTGACATTGATAGTTGGTGAGGCTAAGCGGGATATTTTCAAGAACCAGTTTAATCTTAACAACACGACACTCTCCGACGGGACACAGGGTATTTTGCAGATAGACGTGTTTGAAGGTAAAGAGAGTTTCCCTAACCAGCGCGAGCTTGATACACAAGAATTTCAAGCGCGCCTGATGGGTAAGAACATGGAGGTGATGGCCATAACCGCTGATTATCTTGATAATTTTGAGTATTATATACAAATTGAAAGTGAGTCATTTCGGCAGAAGAATCGTGCGCTCGACATGGCGTTGGCTACTGAGAAGTTGCAGACGACAGTCAGTATTTTTCCGGAGATATTTCAGGCTAACAAGAATGAGTTCTTCCGCAAATTTATGATCCAGCACGGGGATGATCCGGAAACATACCTCCGTAATATGCAGGAGCAGGAGACTTCTCCACAGATTCCGCAAGGTATGCCCAATTTATCCACACCCTTACAGAAGCAGATGAGTCAGCCAGAGCAATCACTTGGGGTTTTAACAGCGACAAACTTCTAAATTATGCTTGACAAATTGTTGTATTGGCTTCTTGGCAGACTTATGCCAAAGGTGTATACTGGTATTGATGAAGAGAAGAGAGACCAGTGGCTGTTGTCACTTGTCATATCGGAAGGATTTCAGAGTTTTGTAAAGTATCGGGATTTGCAGATACTGAAAACAATGGCTAATGGAGTAGATACTAATAATTATTGGCGCCTTGTGGGGCAGAGAGCAGAGCTTCTCTACTTAATGGGTGAGAGTAAGAGATTGTATGACAGAGAAAAGAAGAGAAGCGGCGAGCAAAGAACTCGTGAGAATGACGAAAGCGTTTGAAGGTGGTAAGAGTAAGACAGATCTGGAGCGGACGAAGCTCATCAATCATCCGAAGTTTAAAAAATTAAGTAATATAATCTATGATGCACGGTAAGCATGAGCCGATGATGAAGCAATCGGCGAAGAAGAAAGCGCCTAAGAAGAAAAAAAAGAAATAGTTTTTTGACAGTATAAAAAATTGGACAAGTTTTTTGGAGGGTGACCGCGGGTTCCTTCAAAAGTAGTTTTGTCCAATTCTACTTTTAAAGAACCCTTGGTGACCCTCTAAATGAGGGTCATTTTTATTAGGCACGGCCGACGTTCTAAATCGGCTTTAAATAAAAGAATTAAATATGCCGAACCAAGAAGAAGAGGATTTGAAACAAGCGGTATTGTCCGGTGAGGATGATACTGATGACGACACTGATCCGGTGTCAGAGAAAACTGAGGAAGAGGAATCTGACTCAGAAGAAGAGACGGTAGAAGTTCTTAAAGAACGCCTTGCGAAAGTAGAAGCGGATAGGGATAACTATAAGCAGGGGTTGCTTTCAAAGAAAGCGAAGGAACGATCATTAGAAATTCAGGAAAAAGCAGACGCATCTCCGGAGGCGCCTGATATTTCTGAAGAGAAAGTTCTTTCGGTTCTGTATAAACAGAATGAGAAAGCGACAATGAAAGCAGTTATCAGTCCCACTTCTCCGATGTACCTTCCGGAACTTGTCGATGATAAGCAGTTTCAGACAATCGTGTCTGAGTATCTGCCCCGTAATATCGACAAGTCATCACCTGAAGGTATTCATAAAGCGTTGCGTATCGCGGTCACAGCGTGGAAAGTTGATAACGGTATTGAAATAAAACCCAATACCAAGTTAGCTCAGGCGAAACTTCAAGAAAAAGTTACTGGTACTCAAGAAGGAGGGAATGTTGAAGTAAAGAAAGCAATCAAAAAGCTTAATATACCTCAACAGGTTTCTCCAAAAGATTGGTATAAATAATAATTCAAAATAATGTATGGCACTTATTCCTGAAAATTACGAGAGCGGTAAAACTGTTCTCAAGGGTGTTGCCACCGGTGTTACCGTAAACCGTGGTGACATGCTCGTAGACAACGGAAGCGGGTATCTTACTGAGGCATCTGCCGGTGGCGGTGTTGATGTACGGTATGTCGCGGCAGAAACGGTCACAACTACTGCAGACGGACAGCTTGTTCTTTGCTGGGAAACGGGAGGAGTTAAGTTTTTAGCGGATACTGATGCGGCCTGGTCAATTACCGATGTTCTTACAGAATGTGATATTGCAACAGCCGCAACACTTGATCCAGACGCATCGGCTGATGATGTTTTCTACATAGAGTCGGGTGTAGGAACGGCAGAAACGGATACACAGGTACGCGGTTACTTTACTCGTGGTGTCCCTAACTCATAATCTCTAGAAAACTAGAAAATACTATATGATTGCTTCTACAGACTTTGCGTCTCTTAAAATATACCTTGATGAGGTGTACAACGAGTCGGCAGACAATGCTATCGCTGAAGTTGTTGGCATGGAGGTGTTTAAGATCATGGACAAACAGCGTGAAACACACATTGAGCGTATCCTTCATGGCATGGAGAATATTCAGCGTGTAGCTGAAGGACAGGACTTTCCTGCCGTGTCGAGTGTACAGGGGGATAGTTTCACAAGCACCCAGCTTCAGTATGGAACTCGTATCCCGGTTACAAAGCGTATGCGACTCTTTGAGTTGTATGACGAAATCAATGCAATGGTGCGGTCAAATTCTGACGCGGCATTTCATCTGATTGATCAGAGCTACGCTGATGTTCTTACGAACGGTTTTAGTGCGAGTAACTATACCGATGTCTATGGTTCGAGTGTTGCGGCAACAGGACCTGATGGTCTTGCATTATTTACTGCATCGCATTCAAATCCGTTGAACTCGAATACATTCTCGAACTTGATGACGTATCCTGCTGGAACAAGCAACCCGGCGCTTTCACGCGAGTCGCTTGTGCGTAACATTCAGCTTGGTCTGACATATACGGACCCGGTCGCTCTTAATAGACCTATTCGTTACGATACGTTGTGTGTTGCTCCAGGTAATTTTGATCTTGCTGTTCGTTTAACGCAGACAGATAAGATTCCAGAAAGCACCGAGAACGACACGAATAAGTTTCTTAAAGGACGCTTGAATATTAAAGTGTGGGAGAAACTTCAGACCCGCACCGGCGGTACAGATACTTCCGCTTATTGGTTCCTCTATGATTCCAAGAAAGTCGGCGAATCATTGAAGTCAATTTTTGCACAGCGTCCGTTGTTGCACGCACCTGAAGAGATTAACGCAAATAAGAACTGGGAGTGGACACTCGACTACTTCTACTCCATTCACAGAGGGTGGCCGGCATACATTCGAGGTTCAACTGGCGCGAACTAGTATCTAATTCAGTAACATGGAGGGGGTAGAAATATCCCCTCCCAATTGAAACTTATGGCTATAGGCCCAGACTGGGGGAATCTCGTGGCTTCTGGAAGAGCAAAATCCCTTGGCGTTTCATGGAGTGAGGAAGAGCTTCATGCCCTGCATGAATTTAAAATTCCTCTTGAATACGTCCGTGGCGGTTGCTTGACCATTGAGGCATACGAGAAGGCGACTAAAGGAGACGTAAAGAATCAGTACATGAAGAAAGACGATCTCCTTGAAAAAGTAAAAGAATTAGGTATTGAGATTTCAGAAGGCGCAATGCCTTCACGAGCAGATCTCATGCTCATGATAGAAGAAAAAAGTAGACAGCAAAAAGTTGCTGTCGAAGCCGCTTAATAAGTGGGCACTTAAGCTCCGAGGCGGATAATAAATTACTTATATGGCAGTACGAGGCGGAAAAAAAGTAAGCGTCGTCACTCGCGGAGGTATTCGCCTTCGCTCGGTGGACGCTTTTAGGGACGCAGTGCTTTTCTTAGACGTAGTAAACACAGCACCAACGACTACGGCAGGAATTTGTTCGCTCTACACTAATGGAACGAATCTGTTATTCGATAACGGTTCAACAATTCTGACTATTGGTGGCGGCGGAGGCGGTACTCCTACATGGGAGACATTGTTTGCGAACGACGCGACGATGACGATGACTCCTGATAACACTTTCACTATCGCGGGTAATCGTGCAACAGCGACAGACGTTGTGACGATCACAAACATTGCAGGTGGTTCAGGGTCGTGTCTTCAGATCACAAATAGTGGTTCTGGAAATGATATTGATGGCACATCGAACACGTGGGGTGTTACAGCTCTCGGTGCAGCGACTTTTCTCACACTCACACTGAGTGGTACTACGATCACCTCAACGGCAGCAGATGTCGCGTGGGCACTTGAAGATAACGATGCGACGGCACTCTCTATCGGCGCGGCTGGTGAGACTGATATGATGGTGTTTGACACCAGAACAGGTGTAGAGACTGTTACGTTTAACAACAACCTTAATATGGTTGATGGCAACGCGACATTCATCAGCACCTCGAACACGGTTACGAATCTTCTTGTAACGAATAACACAATCACGACCTTTGGAGCAGCAGCAAACAGCGCGGGCGCGGTTGTTATTCGCTCAACATCACTTACAACTGGCGCTCTCCTTCAGCTTCAGTTATCAGATACTGCAAATGCTGGTGGCTTCTACCTCTCATGTCGTGAGTCAGTCGGCGGAACAAACGATTTTACTGTCGGTGAAAATGGTGTTGTCGTAGCTCTTGGAACAGCTGGGTCAAACTCGTTTACATTGAGTAATGGTGATGTTTTAATCTCAGATGGTTCTATCAGTATTATAGACGCCGATGACGCAAACAGTTTTTCGGTTGTAAATGATACCGCGACAACGGTTTCAGTCATCTCGCTTGATGGTTCTGGCGTGTTTACCGGAACGACTACCGCATCTTGGATGACGTTACAGCCGTCTGGTTTAACAACAGGTACAGCGCTTTATGTCAACGCGACTGCTGCTAGTACGTCTGTCGGGGTTATTGATATCATCACTGATTCATTGACTTCTGGTACGACGCTTCGCATCACAGAGTCAACGGCAGCATTTACAACTGGTGGTAAGATGATCGAGCTTGACTATGTTGCAGCAGTTGCTGGAAATGGCTTAACAGTCACTACCACGGGTGCGTATACAGGCACTGGTATGGTGCTTCTTACCGCTGGTGCAGCGACAACCGGTATCCTCCTCTCGTTGGTCTCAACGACAGGTATGACATCTGGAAGTCTTTTGCGAATGACGACAAGCACTGCAGGCGCGGTTGCTACAAACGGTATCTGTTCAATTAGAGCAACTGGTGCGTATACCTCGACCTCAAACGCAGGTCTTCTCGATGTACAGGCATCAGCACTCGTTGGTACGGGTACTATTGTGAACATTCAAGCAACGAATGGTTCACAGCTTACCAACACCGCGCTCAACGTCGAGCAAACCACTACTGGTGCAGGATACACTGGCGACTTCGTAAGAATCGTCGGTACGAGCACAACGGGTGACTGTAACTTAATCGCTGTTACCTCTGCGAGTACGTCCGCTGGAGATGCACTCTCAATCACAAACAACAGTCTTGTTGCAGGTACGAGTACAATAGTGAATCTTATACACGGGACATCGGTACTTGGTGCAGGAAATTCAATGCTTCGCATCACCTCAACGGGTGCAGATACAGGGACGACCACTGGTTGTCTTGTAGATCTCGCCTCAAGCACTGCAACCGCTGGTACCTTGGTTCTGATGACATCGGCAACGATGGCAACGGGTGCCGGTATGGTGATGACGTTGGCTGGACTTACTACTGGTGTTGGTTTGAGTATGACTCACGCTACAGCGGTAATCGCAAACGGTGGGTCAATGTTCCGTCTCGACTCCGGTGGTATTGATACTGCTACTACAAGTGGTTGTTTGGTTGATCTTACCTCTACTGCTTCGACTGCTGGTACTCAGGTCTTAATGACACTTTCAGGACTCACGACAGGTATCGGTATGAGAATGGTTGCCAACTCTTTGACCTCTGGTTCGATGTTTGAACTTGAGTCGTCAGACGCTGGTTTCGCTGGACTTTACATCAGATGTTTTGACGGCGCCGCTAACGACTTCTCAGTTGGAGAAGATGGACGTGTGGTCATTGCAGGTGTCGCAGCAATTACTGCTCTCGCAGTCACAGCAGGTGACATCACTACTGGTGACGGTGCAATTGCTTCTGCGGTAGAAACCCTTGCAGAATTGGGTGCAGGAGTTACAACATTTGCTATTGATAGCAACGTTTGTATCGTCGATGGAGAAGCTGGAGGCAATACAATATCAACTATTACTGGTGGTGTTGCTGGACAACTTCTTACTCTTATCTTTACTGATCCATTAGTAACGATTACTGATACCAATACTCACGCGGCAGACACGATTGATCTTGTCGGTGCAGATACTACCTTCGCTGATGACGCTACACTGACATTGGTGTACGCCGCAGGGTCATGGTATGAGGTTTGCAGGAGTGTGAACGATTGATGACTTGACACTTAGGTAATTAAATAATAATTACCCTCCCTCTCTCATCAGCAGCAGTGTCTCACATCTCATCTGCTGATGAGGAGGATAGGGAGATAAGGAGAATAAATATATCGCACGTTTTAATAATACAAATCTCTTTGTCACTGGGCGTACTACCGTGACAGTTTCGGGTACTCCAGTGCAAACAGCATCAAATGAAATACCTCCTGGAATTTCGGTTGTGGTGAAATCGCTAAATGCAAATACCGGCGTTATGACAATCGGTTCCAGTTCCGCAAACGCACTGAACACAGGGACTACGGCATTTAGATTACAACCGGGTGAATCAATAGAGTTACAAGTAGGGAATACATTGCGTATTTGGGTCGACGCAACGGTATCGGGCGAAGCGGTCGAGTTTATTTTTGAGCAATAAGTATATGGCACAACGTAACGACTCATGGCGCGGTGGTGGAACAGGACGTGGGGCGTATGTTCTCGCTGCTCAAACCGCTACTCAAGTTCCTCTCACATTAGACCTGGCGGCAGAGGCAACGGCAAATGGTTTTCTTGTTAGAAATAGCGTAGGCACTACGCTGTTCGCAGTAAGTCCAGAAGGTAATATTACGATCGCTGGAAGTATTTCAGCAGTTATTTCGGAAACTCTAACGGGTAACGTATCGTTAACCGGTACTCTCTCAGTAACAGGAACATCAACCCTCACCGGTGCTGTCGCAACGGGAGCGTCTCTTTCTGTTGGAACAAACCTTACGGTGAGTGGCATCACCTCGGCTCCCGCGATGCACTTACGAGTTCGTACTGCGGCTCCAGCTAATGTTGGAAGTAATGGAATACTCTATACCCAAGCTATAAGTGGGTTGACTGAATTGTTTTATGTTGATTCGTCTGGAACGACCGTACAAATAACATCGGCAGGCGTAGTCCCTGCTGATGTATTCCGTGAGGATGACCTTTACATGGGTTTTGGAAATGTCGTAGCAACTCCTGACATTCGCCTTGGCTGGAACACTACTCAAACCGTAGACGCGTTCTTTCTCGGACTCTCAGACACACAAAACACCTTCATCATCGCAGAAAACGGTGATAGAGCGTTTGACTTCGCCCATGGTGCACAGACTAATCCGACGGTATTCCTTCAATCAGCAGGACAAAGTTCAACAGAGTTCTCTGCATGGAACGCTGGAAAAATAGCATTCGGCTTTGGTATCGCGGCAGTAGCGACTGACTACTTTGTCGGACGCAACGCTGATGGTACAAATCTCATGCAGTTGAACGTGCCTACAGGCGCGTCCTTTGAGCTATCCGTCAACGATGCAGTACAGATGACACTTTCCGCAACGGCAGTAAATTTTCAAGATAATTCAATCACAACCACAGGTGGTGGTTCTCTCACGGGGACATGGTCTGATCTTGGTACTGTAACAACAGTTGATATAAATGGCGGAACTATTGACGGGACGACTATTGGCGCTACATCAGCAACTACGGGAGTATTCACAACTCTTGTTGGATCTACCGCAGGAAATGTTCTCACACTTACAAACTCAACAGACGGCGTGTCTTCTCAAGTTGCTATCTTACAAGGCGATCGAGCAACGATGGCTGATAATGATGAAGCATATTTGACGCTCCGCTTATCAAATGATGGCGGAACACAAACTGAATTTGCAAGGATTACTTGGGTTGCAATCGATGTAAATGTCGCAACAAGTGAGGACGGTCGCTTGGATTTTGCCGTGAGGACTACTGGTGTGCTGGCTAATGAGCTTCAACTTGACGGTTTGGCATTATCGCCTTCGAGCGATGGCGGAATTGCTCTCGGTACAACCTCTCTTGGATATAATGGACTTCATCTTAATACAGGTACGGCAATAAATTGGGAAAATAGCGACGTAACCATAACTCATGCCGCAAATACTCTTGCTTTTGCTGGCGCAACGGCTGCTGCTGGCGGATATACATTTGACCAGGTAATAGCAATTACAGACGTGGGAATGGCTTCTACTAATGAAGAATTACTTAATCTTACAGGTACAATTACGACATCAGGGGCTGGTGAAAACGGAGCGGGCATTACTCTTGCTCTTACAAATACCAATACAGTAAACGCGAATACTGCGTATGGTCTAAATATCCTTGTAAACGACACATCGGCATTAGCAAATACTGTCTATGGGAGTTATGTTATATCTCGTTTTACTGGGTCGGTTGCTGCAGGAACTACCAATTTTTATGGAGGATATTATTCAGTAGACGCCGCAGGTATTCCTGGAGGATTATCAGCAAATGCTTATGGTCTTTATGTAACAAACACGCTAACAACAGCTTCTGGTGCGGGAACGCTTAATGCGTATGGGTTGTATATTGCGAACGGTACATCAAACACAAACGCAACAAGTACAAAGACTGGTCTTTATGTTGAGAGCCAAACGGGAGCGGATGCGAATTATTCCGCTATTTTTGCAGGAGGCAGAGTGCTCATTGGAGTAAATACCGCTCTTACTATAGTTTCGGCAATACCGCAATTCCAAATTGAAGGAATAGACGGTTCTATTGCGAATATGTCGATTACGAGGAATAGTGCGAACAGTGCTCCTCCTATATTTAACTTCGTAAAAACCGATGGAGCGACAAACAATGATAATACAATCGTTGTTTCTGGAGATGAGTTAGGAAAGATAAACTTCGCTGGAGCTGATGGAGTTGATAAAAATTCGATTGGTGCAAGAATTTCTGCATTCGTTGATGGAACACCAGGAGTTGGGGATATGCCTGGAAGACTGGTGTTTTTTACGACAGCCGATGGGGCTGGAACTTCAACCGAACGAATGAGAATCACTGCTGCCGGAAGAATAGGTATCGGTACGACAACTCCAGGCACAATTTCATCAGACGCTTTAGTTGAGATAAGTAGTAATAGTTCAAATTTCTTAACAATAACAGCTCATGGGACTTCACAAGTCCCCGGAATTAGAATCATACATAGCCGAGGAACACTTGCTTCGCCTACAGCTACTCAATCGGCGGATACACTGTTCTCTATAACAGGAAGAGGATATGGAGCGACAACTTATTCAACGTCGGGGAGAGGGGGAATAAATCTTATCGCAGCAGAAAACTTTACTGATAGTGCTCAGGGTACGATTTTACAGCTTGTTACAACCGCAATCGGAGCGACTACAGGAACCGAACGCTTGAGAATTGATAGCGCTGGAGTCGTTGGCACAGGAGCGGCGGCTTTCGCTAACGTAACCACAGCAGGAACAATAGTAGCAACGGGTGGTTTCGCTGTCGGCGATGTTCTTAATTCATGGATAGACGATTCGACACATGGTACAGCGTCAACAGCTATGCTTATCGGTAATCAAACAATAACCGTATCATCAGATGTACGCATTAAAGAAAACATCACGGATACGAGAGTGAATGCACTTGAACTTCTCTCACAGCTCCGTGTTGTAGACTTTAACTGGAAAGAAAACTTTGTCGCTCACGAGGCGTACAACAAGCGAGGGACGTTCACTGGTCTCATTGCTCAAGAAGCAGTCGGTATTGTTCCAACGATATTTAACACTCAAGGTGGCGGAGAATGCTCACTTTGCTTGAAAGGCGTCGAGTGTTCAGAACATCTTCCTTGGCACGTTCAGTATGAATATCTTGTCCCAACAGTCGTGAAGGGTATACAGGAACTCAGCGCAGAGATTATCGAGCTTAAAAAGGAAGTCGCGGAGCTGAAAAAAAAATAAATATGCCATTCGCAAGAACACCAAAAAATGGCTGGATATGGTATGACAATAATTGTCATACGACCACGGTCGGATGTCTGGCAGAAGGAAAAGAAAAATGTACTTGTGAATATCACATCAGTAATGGATTGGAACAGTACGGCTTTAACTCTTATCAAGAAGCTGAAGAAAAGTGGATGGAAGTTACGGGAAGTGAAAAATTTATTCTGGGGAAAACCCCATATCCTAATTCATAACATATACCTATATGGAATATGTAAAAAAGAAACACATTGATGCTGAGACCTATGAGCACATGCAGGTGGCTGAAGAAGTAAAGCAGGGTTATTTCGACCAAGGCTGGGAGGAAGCAACTCTTGAAGAGTGGGAAGCGCAGATGGCGCCTTCAGTAGCTTCAGACGCAGAATCACATGCGATAGAAGATGACGTGGATGATGAAATGGAAGAAGAAGATGAATTAAACGTATAATATGGCTTCCAGAAACATCGAGGATCTGCACATATCTATACAAGACAAAGCACGCAAATTGTTAGATTTAGCCAAATTCGATGGCTGGGAGGCGTTTATTACAGCAGGGTATCGGGATTGTAAAGAACAGGCGGAATTGTACGCTCAAGGACGCACGAAACCCGGCAAGCGGGTTACCAACGCTAAGCCTGGACAATCGCTTCACCAGTATCGTCTTGCATTTGATATAGCATTTAGAAAAGGTAGGGAGGTGTCATTTCGTCTCGATAGATTCTTGAAAGCGGGAAAACTTGCTAAGCAGTGTGGGCTTGAATGGGGTGGGCTGTGGCAAAATTTTCGAGACTATCCACATTATCAGTACACGCAAGGTCTCTCTCTTGGTGATATACAGAGAGGAGATCGTCCTCTTATGTCAGGAACTTATATTGGAACAACTTCTTATGCTGGAGGAACAATTCCAAAGGGCGCGATAAAGATAAGAGACCCTAAAGAACTTAATGGACTTTCAAAGGATAAAATATGGCGTGATCCTAATTCTAAAGATATGTATAAACTACTCTAATAATATGACAACTATATTTATATTCATGCGTGGTAAAAAGACTTTCTTAGTTGCACTCGCAATCGCATTACTAACTCTTGCGAAACAGATGCAGTGGCTTGATGATAATTCATATACGACATTATTAGGACTTCTAGGGGCAGGTGGACTCGCAGCTCTTCGCGCAGGAATGAAATAGTATGAAAAACGTACGTACATTCATCTTCAACGAGGTCTCTCTCATCGTAGCGGTGGTAGGTGTTGTGATGGGTGTGTATCTTTTTCTCTCTAATCCAACATCCGCAAACACTCTTGACATTCAGCTCCTTAAAAAGGACCTCAGCGAAATAGCAACCATGAAAGCAGACATAAAGGAGATCAAAGACAAGCAAAATGAGATGGACAAGAAACTCGACCGTGCGATATTCATTCTCGAAACGGCGGTTGACGATAACTCATATAGTAAATTCTAAATAATATGCCAGCAGCAAGCAACTACGAAACACTCCGTATCCGCAGGGTTTTAGGGAGGGTTGTGGAAGTCGAACATCCCTCACTTCCGGCTACTCCTAAGACAAGGCTCACTGCTGCTCTTGCTGCTGCTGGTATGGCTATCACCGTTCTCGACAATAGTGGTTTCTCGACGAGCCACCTCGCACTTATACGTCCTTATGGTACGCAGAAGGCAGAGATTGTTGACATCAGCGCTGTTACTGGTGGCACAGGCATTACCGCAGCCTCCGGTGTGACCTTTGCTCATGCGACAGGCGAGGAAGTCCAGCAGATCATCTGGAACTCTTTTATCCTTTACGGGAACAGCACTAACTCTACCACTGGACTGACGACGATAGCGACGATAGATATAGACGTTTCAGAGAATTTTACAACATACATCAACACCGGTACTGAATATGCTTTCTACTTCGTCCGTCCCTATGACTCAGTAGATGCAGTCACCGGCACGAACTACTCTGACGGTGTAGCAAACACGACGGGTGTTGCACAGAACTCGGTACAGAATCTTATCAATCAAGCACTTACCCAAAGCAAGAGTAAGTTCGGGGGTATCCTTGATTTCGAGTGGTGTCTTTCAAAGCTTAATGAGGGAATGACGTATATCAGGGGGCAGCTCAAAACGTGGTCGTCACTTCAAGTATTTGATTACGCGCTCGGTACGGCAACACGTGGACTGTTTAATGTCACGCCACCGACTGATATGTATGATACGAATACTCCACGGTCTATTTTCGGAGTTAGGGTTGGTGCTGGGACGAATCTTATCTATGCCGATAAAGTGGAGTGGGAAGAATTGCTTAAAGATGTAACAAGAACTCAAATAAGAACCGAAGGAGCTATAGGCGCGACCACACTTGAGATAGATAATTCTTACGACTTTGACGATGACGGGACAGTGACAGTGTATTCTGGCGGAACAGCGTATGACATCACATACACTGGCGTAACACGTTCGGCGACAGCTGGTGTGCTTACCGGAGTTCCAGCTTCAGGCACAGGTTCAATTACCGCTACGCTTGTAGTTGACTTAAATGTTTGGCAACGTCCTGAAGAAGGCACACCAACGTGGTGGACTATCTATGATGGTACTATCTACTTCTGGCCGCTTCCTGATTCTGCAAATGACAATATGAACGTAACGGCTGATTATTATACATCGGCCGCGGAGGTCAACTCTGGGGCGGACACCATTTCATTTCAACGATACGACGCGCTGAGGCACTGGCATGGCAGCTACGAAGTTTAAAAAATGAAAATGGAACACTCGATATGAAGGACGGAGATTTCCTCATGTTTCAAGACATTGTGAAAACGATGATTTTCCAGGAGTTGAATGGATCTGGGTTGAAACGGAAGTATAGACCAAAAGTTTATAATTTAGTCGGTAGTACTGCTAATAACGCAACACAATGAGATGGCAAATTTACCAGGGTACTCGATGAGGGATTTCAGTAAGGGAATATATTCAGATGTTTCCTCTTTCATCGCGCCTCAAAACTCTGTAGCGCATTCAATCAACTTCGTCTTTGATGAGATCTATGGCGCTGCAAAGGTCAGAAAGGGTGGTGTACTTGAAAATGCCCAATTAGTTGGTGAAAGTAATAATATTTTGGGCATGCACAACTTCCGTGATCGTGATGGAAGCAATCACGCTCTTCTTGCCGCAGTGAACATAGTAGGAGACGCCACATCCTCAATCTTTAATGTCGCTACTGGGTCAGCAGTGAGAACGGGTAATACGGCAGGAGCAGTGCATCGGTTCGAGACATTTCTTGACGCTGTTGTCTACCAGAATGGTACTGACGCACCACTCGCATGGACTGGCACTGGATCATTTACCTCGAACACAAATCTCGATACGGCGAATATGCCGACAGGAATTGATGTGCTCGGATATAAGGATCGGCTTTGGGTATTACAAGCTAATGGAACATTACGTGGATCAAGTATCCCCGCTGCTTCTGCATACAATACGATAAGTTGGACTTCATCAGGTATAAAAACGATAATTGTTGATCCCGACCAGACGGCGTATGCCGGAGCTGCTGTTGGTTTAGCAAAGATTTCAGGACTGCTCATAATTCTGAAAGAGCGCGCTATGTACACATATAATGGATCGGCTACTCAAGCAGATTTTTTGTGGAATATTGGATGTTCTTCAGTACGATCTATTGCAACAGGTGGAGGAAATTGTTTCTTTTTTAATCCAGATGGTATTTATATGACCCGTGGGAGCGAGCCGATTAGAATTTCTCGCCCCGTGCAGCAATTTATAGATAATATGGATTCGGCTAACTACGCTAGCGTGGCGGGACATGCAAATAACAGATATTACTGGTGCTCGATCGGGAATATTACTGTAGGACTGGTGACATACAACAACGTGGTCTTACGCTATAACATTCAAATGCAGGAGTGGGCTGTCTTGAGCTATGCTCAGAGACCAACTTGTTTTTCTCAGTACATAAATTCTACCGCAGTCACTGTGGCGTATGGCGACAATACAGCGCGATGTTATACTATAGACAGTGGTGGAACTGATAATGGTACAGCAGTAGAATTTGAGTTCATCAGTCATGAGCTCGATTTTGGCGATCGAGGCTTACTCAAAGATCTCCATGGAAAAATAATGGTCTATAGCAAAGAAAGTACGGATATGGAAATTCAGATACGAGTTGATGGTAAGGAGTTCATTACTGTAGGACACGCACTATCAAATGTCGCAGAGATTCAATTAACAGAAACACTGACTGGACATTTTTTTGAGGTACGTATACTGGGATCAACTTCAAATGCACAACCTATCATATATGGTTTTTCTTTTCCAAATATCAGCACATCTGGTTATACTGCATTAGAATAATATGCACAATATAAGACATACAGAAGAGGCAAAAAGGAAGATGAGTATAGCTCATACTGGTATTAAAATGCCTTCTCTTTCTGATGAGCACAGAAGGAAAATAGGTAATGCGCATCGAGGGAAGAAAGTATCCGAAGAGACTAGAAAAAAAATAAGCGAGGCAACAAAAAAACAACTATCAGAAAAAGGGCATCCAATGTTAGGGAAGAAACATTCAGAAGAATCGTTGAAAAGGATGATTGCTTCTCATATTGGACAAAAAGCATGGAATAAAGGAGTTCCTTTCTCAGATGAGGCTAAGAAAAAAATGAGCTTAGCAAAAATTGGGAAAGTTGGGAGGATTCTTTCTGAAGAAACAAAAAGAAAGATTAGTTTAGCTGCTCTTAAAAGACCTCCGCGTTCTGAAGAGTGGAGGAGAAAACAAAGTGAAGCACGCAAGGGTACGAAACGAACGCGGAAATCTATAGAAAAAGGGCTTGAATCTCGCAGGTGGTATAAACATTCTGAAGAAACAAAAGAAAAGCTCAGTAAAATTAAAATGGGTAAACCTCAATTTTGGAGTAGAGGTGAAAAAAATTCAAATTGGAAGGGAGGTATTACACCATTGCTAGAAAAAATACGGCATTGTTTTAAGTATCGACAGTGGCGTTCAGACATTTTTACACGCGATGATTATACTTGTCAGATATGTAGTAAGAGAGATGGAGGTATAATTCACGCAGATCATTATCCTAAACGATTTGCAGATATTTTTCACGAGAATAAAATCATTTCACTAGAACAAGCTCTTGAGTATGAAGAGTTCTGGAATTTAAATAATGGAAGAACACTTTGTAAAGAATATCACAGAAAAACAGATACATGGGGGATGAAAGGAAAAAGAAAAGTTTATGCCAAATAAGCCCTACTCAATTTTTAATCTCGGACTGGATGCTGCGATGAATCGTTCCATGAGTCTTTTAGCATACCAACCTGAAGATACCACAACCCCCGTCGGAGCCCTCGCAATGGTTATCCCGTCATCATTAAGAGCTGAAGATGTCACAGCCGGTGAAATCCCCCAAACGCTTTTTTATGCAAAACAATCTTTCGCAGATACAGTTAGTGGAATGCGTCAGGGCTTTGATCCGGTAGATGGTCTCTATAAATGGATTATTGGCAACTCGACAAACAGTGTTGATTTCAATGTTACATCGTCTGGAGTTCTTACTATCACGGGGGCTATCACAGCGACATCAGGTGCTATTGGTGGTTTTGATATAGGTACCGATTACATAAGGGATGTGGCTAATAGCTTTGGTCTTGCCTCCACCGTCACCGCTGGTGACGACGTTAGATTCTGGGCTGGAGATACATTTACAAATAGGGCTACTGCTCCATTTAGGATTACTGAGGCAGGGGTAATTGTGGCAACGTCGGCGACGATAACAGGAACAATTACAACATCTGCTCTTACGGCGACAGGAGGAACTATTGCCGCATTCACAATAGCCGCAGCGACAATAGCAGCAACCAACCTTACTCTCACATCGGGCGCAGCTAATGTTGCTAACATTTCCGTTGGTACTGGGAGTACTCTTGGAGGTATGAACGCTGGTAATGCTTCAGGAGACATTGCTTTTTGGGCTGGTGATACTTATGCCAATAGAGCGACTGCAGCCTTTAGAGTAACTCTCGGTGGCGCTGTGACAATGACATCTGCTACTATAACCGGATCTACGATTGGTGATTTACAGACATTTACATCTAACGGAACATGGACAAAACCTGCTGGAGCACAGCTTGTATTGGTAACGTGTATAGGAGCTGGCGGCGGTGGTGGTGGTGGTATTGTTGCTGATGCTGGCGGATCAGGCGGCGGCGGAGGAGCATATATCCAAAAAGTTTTTAAAGCATCAGATTTTGCGGCAACAGTATCGGTAACTGTTGGCACTGGTGGAACAGGTGGATTAGGTGGACCTAATAATGGCGTAGCTGGTGGAAGTTCATCATTTGGTTCACACTTGGTTGTTTTTGGCGGAGGAGGAGGAGCTCTTGGAGCACTTACTAATTCAGGCGGAGGAGGTGGAGGTTGGGCTGGAGTGGGGGCAGTCGGTGGAGTAGCAGGAGCAAGTTCTCTTGGTGGTTCAACAGCAACAACTGCGGGTACAAATGGACTAAGCGGTCAAGGAGCAGGTGGTGTTACTGCTGCAGCTGGAAGAGCAGCAGAATATGGCGGTGGCGGAGGCGGTGGCGGAACTCAGACAGCAAAATCGGAAAACACCACATTTAACTTATTGACTGAAAACTTCGGAGATGAATATGAGAGTATCAATGTCAATTCCAATTCTGTCAAGGAAATAAAAATATTGATTGAGAATCTGGGCAACAAGA
>Ga0208957_1000951_pt1 | contig 17109 bp, 12 predicted proteins | sample RifOxyA1_FD_184029 | JGI IMG/M metagenome (GOLD analysis project Ga0208957, IMG submission 184029) | Groundwater microbial communities from Rifle, Colorado - Rifle Oxygen_injection A1 (SPAdes) | ecosystem: Environmental > Aquatic > Deep subsurface > Groundwater | place: Rifle, Colorado, United... | reverse complement strand
GGCTATAAGACCTCCCGAACCTCAAGCTCCTATAGCCGATGTTAATGTCTTTGATGACCCTGACAAATGGGCAAGGACTGTAGTGCCTCGTATTCTTGACGAAGAAGTCAACAGACGCACAAAAGCAGATCAAGCCTTTACCTCAGAGGTTATCAGGATAGCAGGCAAAGCAATGGACACAGACCCATTGTATGCAGATGCGGCATTAGGCAAGGAAGTTGTAGAGGAAATTCAGAAGAACTTTAGCTCGTTAGACAAGAGGAATAGACCTGAAGTTGAAGCTGAAAGACTTGTAATGAGGTCTTATCAGGCAGTACAGCGCAGGAAGATGCAGAAGCAGAACGCATTAGCAGGCAATAAGCCCGCAAATGCTCCGATAGGGACTGTAACTCCTCCTGCAAGACAGAGCAATAAACCGGCTTCTGTGAATCTGTCAAAAGAAGCTGCTGCTCTGGCTAAACGATGGAACTATTCCCCAGAGGAATTAGCCAAGGTTTTTAAAGAATGATTTCTGAAAGCCTCATACCGAGAGACAGATCGAGCTACGTATATCGCTGTAAGGTATGCGGTTTCGAAAACAGGAAGACCCAGATATCAGGGTCAAGTGTGCCTGTTACCAAGACAGGTAACTATGGCAGCAATGCAACACCAACACCGGAGACTTATGCAGACGAAATGTATGAAGCCACCACAATCGGATTCGTGGCAGCATCAGGAGATGACCCGGCATATTTGACCGACAGCGCATATCTGTTTGCTGAAAAGCATTTCTCCCAAGGCATGACAATCAGGGTTGAGACAACAAGTGGAACGAATGACGGAGATTACACAATAGCCGACAGAGGTGTTTCAAGAGACGAGATTCTGTTAAGCAGTTCAGACAGCCTCACAACTGAAACAGCTTCAACGGCAGGTACTGTAACTCTTTCAAGAATTATATATCAACCAAACGTTTCTACTGGATGTGCGCTATGCGGCTCACTTAACAGTAGATGAATAAAGGAGAATAACTATGGCTTTCACATGGGCAGGAGATTTAAACGGTGCGGCCCCAGTCGTGAAAAAGATGCAGGTAGCAGCTAATGTGTATCAAGGCCAGTTGCTTCGGTGGGATGTAAATGCAGGTGGAAGTGTAGAACCTGTAGCAGTAGCCGCAGCAGGGCCTGATACCACATCTATTATAGCTGGTATTTGTTCAGGTATAGTAACAAGCCCGACCTTTGACGCAACATATAAAGGCGATCTTGGAACATACGACACGACACAGGCTACGCAAATTGCAAATGACCCCGTAGGAGCTTGCTTGGCAGAGGTTACTCTTGTAACCCCATCAACGCTTATCAAAGCTCCCGTAGTCAAAGACACAGTAGGAACAGCACCCGAAAGAAAAGCATGTACTACAGGCAGTTCTGACGGTCTTACCTTCGTAGTCGCTACGATTGATACAACCGTATCACAGTATTCAACTGTGTACTGTTCTTCCGGGGCAAACAGAGGCGTGTATCGGAAAGTTACCACAGGTGCAACAACTACACAGACTGTGCTTGTTGCTTTCCCGTATGACATTGCAGTAGGCGACACATTCTGCATAGCTAATGTCGGTATTGGGTTGGCTCACTTAGATTTCGATACTCAATTTCAGGGCATAGATTCAAGTCCGGCATTAACTAACTACTATGTCGCTTATGTCCACGAACTTAACCTTGAAGTAGCGGGACAGGAATATGTAATATTCTCTTTCTCACCGCGTCATTTCCTATAAGGAGGTAGAATTATGGCAAGTCCATTAACAGACAAACAATTCGTAAGACTCCTTGATGACCGGCTGACGAAAGTTTACTTTGACCAGTATAAAGGGCTAGAGTCCATCAAGGATAAGTTTTTCACGGTCAATAAGACCAAAAAGGCATGGGAGGAATATTTCTCGGTAGGGAACATCCCTGACCCCGAACTGTTCCAGGGCGTAATTCAGTATCAGAATGTATCTCCGGGCTATCACACAAAGATTGAACCTGTAGAATATGCAGGCGGTATTACAATCCAGAGACGGCTTATTGATACGGACAGATACGACATGATTGAGAAGCTCCCGAAACAGCTTGCAACCGCAGCTAACAGGAAGATGAATAAGATAGCTCATGAACCGTTTATTTATTTCGATTCAACAGCTTTCTCGTTTATGACATCTGAAGAAGGCGTTGCGCTGTGTTCAAATTCTCATACTACAAAAGCCCCTGACGTATCAACCTCAACCGGATTCGATAACCTTGCTACACTCGCTTTTGACGCTGTGAACCTTGAGGCTTTAAGACTTCAGTCTCTTGGGTTCAAAGACGATATAGGCGAGAGGATTCAGACAAACTTCGATACGATTATACATCCGTCAAGTCTGTCCGAAGCCGTGTGGGAAGTTATTAATTCAACCGGCAAAACAGGCGATAACCTGAACAATGCTAACTTCCAGAAAGGTCGCTGGAAATCAATCGAGCTTCCTCTGCTTGATGACTACGACACAACCGACTGGTTTATAGCCGATTCTTCAGCTATGAAAGAAGCCCTCATTTGGCTCGATGCTGTTGCTCTTGAGTTTAATTCAACAACTGACTTCGACACGATGATGAGAAAATACGCTGACTATTTCGTAATCGGTTGGGGATTTACCGATTGGAGATGGCTTATTGGCTCCAGCGTAAGCTAAATTAAACAATTCCCTTCCTTTTCGTTATCGGGATGAGGAGGAAGGGAATAAAACCTATACGGTCTGCCCGATTCAGACGTTCATAGGAAAGGAGTAAACAATATGAGTGTACCAAGAGATTTCAGGCAATTTGTATCAAGTTCCTTTGGATTTCCGGTAGGTGAGATAAGATGTCTTACTGCGGACAGAAGCGGAACAATGGGAAGCTATCTTTCCAATAAAGGTGTAACTTCTGGCTCAACTTACACATCAATCTTTTCCGCAGAGGATTCTACTACATCTGGCAGGAATGATGTTGTTTTAGTAACTCCAGAATCTCACGCATGGCGTGGTGATGCAGATGCTACGGCAGCGGCTTTGACATGGGACAAATCCAACACGCATATTCTCGGTATGTCTCCAACAAGCAAAGCCGGTTACAACAGGGCAAGATTCAGTCATTCCGGTTATACAATGGCGAACTTTATGACTGTTTCCGGTGCTGACAACTGCTTTAAAAACATCAGGTTTATGCATGGCTCTTCAACAGGTGGAGCTTCTGATATTACATGCGTAACCGTATCTGGTGATGGAAACAGGTTCGAGAACGTTTCTTTTGCAGGGCCTAACAATGCAACACAGGCTGCAAGTGCAAATTATCTTGGAGTATCTTTAAGTGGTTCTCATAACTACTTTAAGAACTGCATGTTCGGTTCAGTCAACGATGTTGACAGGTCGGCAGCAAACTGTATGCTCAATCTTACCACAGGTTGCGGGGCATGGAACATCTTTGAAGACTGCGTATTCAGAAGCCGTTCAGGTGGTGGTCAGGCAACAGCCTATTTCATCAACGACAAGGTAACTGACACGGTTGTTGACTATACCTGCATATTCCTTAACTGCCAGTTCTTGCATCAGGGAACTGCTCTTACGGTTGGTATTACAAAAGCTGCAAATACATCACGTAAGCTGTATTTCGACAACAGGTGTTCTTTCTCCGGCGTAACAGATGTAATTGCTGCTGCGAGAGAAGCCGAAGTGATTGTTGGTGGTAACACATATTCAAGTTCAGCATTGCTCAACTTGATAGCTCAAACTGTAGATTACTCATAATTAAAGTGGGGGAAGGGGTAACCCTTCCTCCTTTTTCGAGGATTGGAAAATGTATATAAAAACCGTATGTCATACCTGCAAGGGAACAACACGTATTCCATTTTCCGATGCTGCCGATCAGGACTGTCCAAACTGTCTTGACGGTTTTACTCGACAGGAAATTGAATGTCCAGAAATAGCCCAAATTATTGCTGAGCAAGCATCTTTACGTGCAGACCTTACTACAGCGTTGCTGGCTATTTATAATAAGGTGAAAAACCTTTAATAAAACGAAGGAGGCTTTTATGTTATGCAAGGGATGTTCAGAGATAGTTATTGAAGGCGAAATCTGCAAGGTTTGCGGTACTGATTCTGTAGTTGTGAAAACCGCAAAGCAGGAAAAGGCAGAGGCTAAACAAGCTGCTGCTGATTTAAAAGCAGAAAAGAAAAGCCACAAAAAGTAGGTTAAACTATGGATACGGCAATTAAGCCGCCCACAACAAAGGAGAGTGTAATATGGGTTCGAGTACAGCAGGTCACATTATAATTAAAGATGGAGACAAACCACGCAAGGCAACTTACAGGGATTTCTACGGGCCGTTAGACAAAGGTTCGGCTAAACCATCTTTCTGCTATCCGAGAAAAAAAGAGATGTTGAAAGAGGAGATTGAGAAGACACAGAAAGCTCTTGATTCAGGGTATATAGCAAAAGACCGCGAGCTTCAGATGAAGATTAAGCTGAAGGAAAAAAGAGAGCGTCTGGACAAACTCAGCGAGCAGGAAAATGCTGCTAAGAAGCTGTTCAAGGAAAACAAAGATGCTTGGATCGCTCGCAGGGAATACCTGAAAGAAGAAATAGCCAACAATATGCCAACAAGGTCTGCTGTGGCAAAAAGGATAGTTTCCCCTCATGCCGTACTAAGGAAAGAGAAAAAAGAAGGTCTTGAGGGTAAGAAACGTGAATTTGTTGTAATAAGCAGGTTAGCAGAGGAGGAGCCTAACACGGCCTTTCTCCAGCGAGACTGAACATGAAGGATTAAATAAATGTCAACAGTTGCTACTATACTTACAGCGATAGGCTATAGGTTAGGCGGCGGAATAACAATCTCGGCAACATCAGACCCTTCTCAAGCGTCCTGCATCCAATGGATTAATGAAACGAATCTGTGGATTGCTAGTATTTGCGCTGAATACAATTCCGATTTAAACAGAACCATAGGTACAATCACAACGATAGCCGCAGACATAACTGCGGCTACAGCGGCATCGCCTTGTTCAATTACAGCTACCTCTCATGGCTTAATGACCTCTGGAACTGCCGAAGTTGTGATTAAAGATGTTGTGGGTATGACGGAACTAAACGATACCGAATATACCGCAACATATTCTTCTGCTAATGCTGTAACTATAGGAATTGATTCTACCGACTACACCACCTATACATCCGGTGGGTATATATCTAAGCGTATATTCAGCGATTTGGCTACTTATTTGCTTGTGCCTGCTCAAGAAGGGTGGATTGTTAAGGATAACTATCGCTCGCCTATAAACTTAATAACCGAAGATCAGATTGTAGACTATGACCCTGTAGAAGCGACAGAACCAGCTTCATTCTATGTAGATGGGTCTAACAACATCTGCTTTCCTTCTTATCCAGATGCTGTATATACAGTCAAAATACCTTACTGGCAGATACCTACTGCTTTAACCTTGACTACGGACACAGTACCTTTTCTCGGACTGATGGATAATATCATCATTGAAGCTGTAATGATAAGGGCGCAAACTGGTGATGAATACGATGTTTCTTGGGAATACAAATGGCAGAGCTTCCTCATGGAAAGAGTTCGGAATATAATCTTCATGCGTAAAAAGACTGTAATTGGAGTTGGACTATAATGGCGCGTTTCAGCACGAAACATAAAGACCGCGAAAAGACCTTCTTTATCAAGTCTTTCAATGAAGGGCTGAATGAGGAAGTAGGTGTAAACTTCCTGCCTAAATCGGCCTTGTCTAAATGCAAGAACATGAAGTACACTTCAGACAAGTCCATAGACGGTGAAACGATTGTTATTCTGTCAAAAAGGCAGGGAACACAGGTAATAACGAACACGGCTCATAGTGCTTCGATTCTTGCCTGTACCTATTATATCGCTCAGTCAAAGTACATCATAGCAGATGATTCAAAGGTGTACTATCATTCCGTGAAAGTCGGTGTTCCAGAAATAGGTTCTATATCTGGAACACCGACTTTCACGGAATTTAAAGGCAAGTTGATAATCCATGATTCTGGTACAACTAAGGCGTGGGATGGTACTACTTTTGAAACGCTTAATTGCCTGTATGAAGACGAGATTCTCGGAACAGGCGATAATACAGAAACACAGTTTACAGGTACATTAGCAAACTTAACCGTAAAGCCAGCGTCTTTAACCATAACCTATACTGACACCACGACCAAAACGATAACCAGCACAGCCGGTGGTGCTCTTGAAGGCGATGTAGATGGTGGCGGTACAAACACCATAAACTACACAACAGGTGCTTATGACTTCACTTGTTCAGGTGCTCCTGATAACACGACTTCGATATATGCAACCTACGAGAAGGTAGGCGGTGCGCCTAAGTCTAAAGACGGTTTTGTAAGAGCTTCAAGATTGTATGTTTGGGGTGATTCAGATTATCCGTCAAGGATATGGTATTCGGGGCCGAATGATGAAGACGGTTGGGACACTTCAAGCAGCGGTGGTTATCTTGATGTTAATCCACTTGATGGGCAGTCTCTCGTAGGATGCCTTAATTTCTTCGATAATATAATCTGCATAAAAGACAACACGATAAACGTAATAAAAGGACTTCCTGGTGATACATATTTCAGAGTAGAGCCTCTACTTGATAACACAGGCAGTACCGCATACCGCACTTGCATAAATGATGGTGGGTTATTGGCATTTCTGTCTAAGGAAGGATACATAACCTTAACAGCAACAGAAGACTATGGTGATGTATCGAAGAAAGCAGAATTATCGTCTAAGTTCAGAAGCAATGTAAACAAGTTCACGAATCAATATTGTTACGCAGAATACAACCAGATAGACAGGCAGATTTGGCTTACACTCTTTAGAGACGCAACACAATTAGACTATCTGTACTGTATCAACTTAGCTACAGGTGGGCAGGTAAGTCTGTACGAATTTAACTTCGGGCATACTTGCTATAAATACGTTAATGGTGAAATGCTGATAGGCGGTTCTGGTGGACACCTGTATAAGCTCTTTGACGGTTCTTATTCAAGGTATAAAGACAATGGAGTGTCTTACAGCTCAGATACTTTTGTAAGAGGCTGTATGACAAACTGGGGAGCAGGTTTTAACCGAAAGCACAACAAGAAAATCTTCCCGAATATATTCGGCAAAGCAGGTACTTCGTGTACCTTAAATCTTTATACGAACAACAATTACAACACACCGATTTTAACTGAAACATTAACTACCGAAAGCAATACATCCTTTATCTTTGAAGACGGACAGGATGTTTATATATACGACATGAATACAGAGATAGGTGCTGAAGACTATACATCTGAAAGAGGCGTGTCTATCGATAGGAAGTTTAACTATAAAGAAGTTATGTATGAACTTACAGATATAGATGGTGCATTAGGATTTGACTTTTATGGCATCGACTTTCATGGAGCAATTATTGGTGATTAATAACAAGTAGTTATGGAGATTAAGGCATGAAAGAAACATATATGATTAAAGCGGATGGCACGAAGGTTTACACAAGAGACGACAACGCTCCGCAGATGAGGAAGGTTATGGGTGAGCAGAAGTCTCAAGGGTCTAACATGAATCTGTTAAGACAGAAGTTAGGTGGGCAGAAGCCACAAGGGAATCCGCAGAATGTTGCACAGATGGGCAGGCGTGGTGATACAGAGCTTGCTCATGTAAATCCGTATGAGAAGATGATACTAAAAAAGATGGGTGGTTCTGGTGCGATTAATCCAAGAACAGGACTAAGGGAATTTGCACCTGCTTCATCAGATCCATATTGGGCTAATCAATATTTACAGCAATATCCTGATGTAGCCTCAAGTTCTCAATACGGTAATCCAGAGATGGCATTTCAGCATTATCTTCAATATGGTTATAATGAAGGCAGAAACTGGCCGGGGCCTATTCAACCATCCGATGTTCATGCTCCGTTTAACTATGCTGATTATAATTTCCCGACTGCTTCTGCAACAGGTACGACAGGAGCCACAGCAGGTGCTCCTGCTTCTTCTGCTCCTTCTGCTGGTGGTACTAACTTCGATTTTCCAATGGATATAATGCCTTCGTCTTCTTCAAAGAGTTCGTCTTCGAGCTATACCGGACTCCCGGAAAAATACAGAAACGACTTATTGAGTGCAATAACACCACAGCTTCAGCAGGCAATAGCCAATATGCCTCAGAACATAGATACTTATACCAATGAGGCATTAGGAAGTTACCAACAAATGATGCAGAACGCTTTAAGGAACAATCTCCCGAAAGCGATAGCCGGTCTTGCAAACAGAGGGATAATCAACAGCACAGAAGGACAGAATGTTCTAAGTCAAACAATGTCAGATGCGGCAATAGACGCTTCAAACAAGGGTTATCAGACTGCGATGCAACAGGCATTGTTAAAAGCTAATATGCCAACGGTCTTGGGTCAGCTTGCAGAGCTTGGTAAATACTCAAGTGGTACAGGCTCATCACAGAGCGAAGACAGCGATCCAACGAAGATGTATCAAATTATGGCAAACTTAATAGCGGGGATGATGTAAAATGGCAGATGAAGACAATTATAGTCCAGATGAATCCGGTTATTCATATCCAACGACAGGGAACGGCTATTGGGGTGGGAACTATAACACGGCAATAGATACAACTCATCTGAAAAATGTTCCTTCTGTTGAAGCTGCTAAAGATTATCAGAGAATGATTGAATCTGGAATAGCACAACAAAGAGCCTTAACTGGTGGTGCTGCTGGTTTTTTGATGGTTCTTCTGAACAGAATACCTATTATTGGTGAAATCAACTCGCTGTATTCGAATCCATTTGCCAAAGAACTCGGTGCAAGAAAACCTGTAAATGCACTTATTGATTTTGGGATTGCAACAGATAAAAAATTAGACGCAGCAAAAGCATTATCAGACAAAGGTTATGCCATTGTAACACAACCTGATGGCTCTATAAACTTAGTAAAGACAAGCGGAGAGAATGTTACAGATGCAAACGTAAAGTCTATTGATACAATAGCCCAAAATCCAAATGCCAAGATAAACATTGACAATAGTGCTAAGAATGACCCTCTTATTCAAGAAGTTTATAATGAAACATTAAATACTGGTGGTGCTCCCGGCAACACAGCAGATTCAGGTTACAGCTATGAAAGAGCGATTGTTGATTATGGCAGGACAAAAGGACTAAGCAGATACGATTCTTTGCAGAATCAGGATGCCTTAGTTCAGGAGATGAAAGCAGAGATAGCTTCTGGGAAAGCGAATCCGTACACGAACATTCTTTCTCGTAATCCAATGGAAGGCACTTTCGATGGTAACAACATAAAGCCTTCCGGTACAGAGCAGATGTCGTCTTATTACTGGGAACATCCAGAGCAATTAGACACTTTAAAAAACACAGGATATACAAACGCATTAGCAACACAATTAAATACTCCTGCCGGTGGGACTATGCCGACAGGTTCTAACGTATCGGGGGTAGGTATGCCAAGAACAGCACAGGATGTATTCAACAGCATGATAGACAACTTCTACGGTGTAGGTGGTGGTAAGAGCTACAAGCAGATGCTTGATGAAGATGCCGCATATCAAAAGAGCTTTGTTCAGGGTAAGAACTTGAACATCTCAGCAGGTGGAAGTCCGTTCTTCAGCTTTGTACCGAAACAGGCATATACACAAGCTGAATTTACATCACCGAACAGAAGCGGTCTTTCGTATCAGAGTGCGTTAAACGAGCTTTACGGGAAGGCAAGTGGTAATGACCCGTATGTAAAGCCTAAGAGTACAACTCTTGCAGACATACTTGCTCTGCTAAATGCCGGTACAGGCACATTAAAAGACATATATCCGTACTTACAGAACAATGCTTCAGAAGGCGATATAGACAGTTCTTTAAGTAACTATTTTGGTGATTATGACAAAGCCGTAAGCAATTATGATACAGGGACAACAAATACGATAGACTTTGAAACCGATGATTCATGGCAGGATTGGGATTTGTACTAAGGAGGCAGTATGTCAAGTCAGTCTTATGCAGACCAGATAAACAGGCAGACGAGAGAGAGAGAAATAGCCGGATTTGCAGGGCTTATTCAGAATATAGGCGGGATGTATGGAGATACCAAAAGACGGGATTTTCAGAGTAATATCACGAATCTTTTTACAGATGAAGGCGTATCTCCTGAGACACTTCAGAAGGCAAGAAGCATGTATCCGAATGTTGACCCTAAAGAATTACTCGGAACTGCAAGCGCTGTAGATACTCAAAAGAAAGCTCAAACAATGAAGGATATAGGCAAGACTATATCAAGCATTGTAATGAACAGTCAGGGTGAACTGAATATACAGCAAGTGTTACAACAGGTTCTTAAAGATAAACCTGAAATGGGTGAGCATATAATGGGGAATCCTACAGTAATGCAAGCTCTTGCACAGTTGATAAAGTTGACACAGCAAGAGAAGAAGAAAAAATCCTTTCAAGGATTTGGGCTTAACCAGAATGTATATGATGAAGAAGGCACTATAGTCCAGCATGGGAAAGCAGAAGCACCTAAAAAAGACACCCTTGTAATGAATGTTGTTACTGGAAGGCCAGAGATGCACGACAAAGAAACTGCGGCAAATATGATAAATTCTGGTGAAGCAACAGTTTATGAGAAACCAACAAAAGCAGGAAGATTGTACGCTACTGAATCTGGATATGTAACAGAGGAAGAAGCGATAGGCAAAAAGCCTTATAGGTCTCCAGAAAAAGCGGATAAACCAGAAAAGCCAAAGACTCCCGAACAGATGAGGAATGACAAAGTAAAAGTTAATGCAGAGATATTGAAGAATATAGAACTATTGAAAAACGCAGACGACAAAGATGAACAAGACATCATTATAGATACGTTAAAAACACTTGGTGTAGATGTTGAAGTGAACGAAGAATCTGGATGGACTATAACAAGTCCTTTTGACAGCTATAATACAAAAAAAAGAACGGTTAAGATTAAAAACAAGTCCACAGCACAAACAACAGGCAAGAAACCACCTGCCGGATATAAAGATACTGGAAGGACTATGGGTGGTAAAAAGGTATATTCTGACGGTAAAAACGCATGGGTGGAATAAATGCCGATAATTGCACTCAAAGACATAAAATTTGATGATAATGAATCTGGCGTAGTCCCATTAAGCTCGATTAAATTTGACGATGAGATGAGCGGTAAGGTTGTTCCTTTGGAGTCTGTAAGGTTCGATGATGATATACAAGAATCTGCCGGAGAGTCGATAGAACCTGAAAATCCTAATTGGAGAGCTACAAAAGATGTCATAAGATTTGCTCCAAGAACTGCTACAGATATAGGCAAGTCGGTTATATCTGGAATGACATTAGGATTGTCTGATAAAGTAGGAGAAGGTGCTGATTGGTTATCTGAAAAACTAACAGGTGTAAAGTTACCTGAAAAAGAAGATGAATATATACCTCCGAACAAGTATATAACTGGTGCTGCCGAATTTGTAGGTGCTGCTGCTCCGATAAGTGTTGCCGGAAAATTTGTTGCTACTCCCGTTAAAACTGTTGTTGAAGGAATCAGCAAGTCTAAATACATAAAACCTCTTGCTAATTTAATAGGATGGGGAACTGCCGGTTCTGCATACGATACAGCACATAAGTTAATTAACGAAGGAGAGTTGCCAACAGCTAAAGAATTAGGGCAATCTGGTGCTATGTGGGCTGGATTAGAAGGAGCATTTAGCTCTGTTGGATGGACAGGCAGACTTGCTCTCGGTGTGAATAGGTTCGCAAAAGCGGCAGGCATAACAAGAAAAGAAGCTCTTAATGTTATCTTGGGTGAAGCTAAACAAACTAACGCACCTATATCAAGATTCGCAAGCGATTGGTCTAAGTACCAAGTTGCTCTAAAAAAGATGGAAGGCACAAAAGCAGGTGAACAGCTAAAATCAAGGATAAATAGTGCCGCTGAAGAATTTGTTGGAAATGTTGATATGCTTGCGAACAAGGTTGGAAAGCAAGGAACATATCCTGATTTAGTTGATAAGATAGTTCAAACGGACAGAGAGATTGTAGCTTCTAAAAAAGGTTCTCCGCTAATAAGACCTCAAGAGAGAGCAGGTGGAACACCTATACCGAAACCTCTTGATACAGGCGTAAAGGAAGGTACGGAAGACGTAAGACCTGTATGGCAGGTTAAGCAGGAAGCAGAAGCTCTTGCAAGAGAAAAATGGTTAGACATAGAAATACAGAAAAGGAAGATATTAGCCGACCTTGAAGCCAAAGGAAAGCCTTTACCTAAAGCCCTTGTTGCAGATGTAGCCAGAACACAGGAAAGGTTCAACACCGCATGGAGAGAACGGGAGCTTTTAGGAAAGGTAAAGGCTGAAGAAGGCTTTCAGTCTGAAGACGTAATAGCTGATAAAGAAGCTCCTTTAAGACCAGACCAGAGAAGTGCTGTTCAGACAAGGACACTTAAACCAATAGAAGAAACCAATGTTCCTACGAATGAGCTAACTCCTGAACAAGTGCGTGTACGTGATTTAGAAAGAAGATTAGAAGACAGCAAGACATCTACAGGTAAACAAAGAGCCTTGCAAGCATGGTTGGAGAAAAACCGACCCCTTGCCCAGAAGTCCCCCCTTGAGACCCCTTCCCCTGTATCCTCCGCAGGTGCTCTTGATGCTTCTGGGCAAGTTTCTCGTACAGCTCCTGAAAGACAAGCTACTCAAGTAGGAAAAGCAGTTGAGCCGAAGGCGGAAGCGAAAGAGCCTTTGACTCTGGAAGAATTTAAGGCAAAGAACAAAGAGGGTCGTTTCACTATTGTCGGAAGCCGTTTAAGAGGTGATAACAAACCGACTTCTGATACTGATGTGGTTACACAACTTACACCGGAAGAAAACGCAAGGTATCTTGCAACTCCAGAAGGCGAATATCCACGAATACCACAAGACATAAAAGACAGGGTTTATTCTAACACCGGAGATGTGTTTATTGAGGATGGTGGAAAGCTGTATCATGTTGGAAAACATCCCGAAGCCGAAGGCGAAGTATGGATTGAAGGTTTATCTGAAAAGAAACAGAATATCCTGACGGGAACAAAGAAAGGCGAAAAGCCAGCGAAAGAATTTACATCTCTTGATGATACAATTAAGGAGGCATACGAAAAACAAGCGAAAGCCGAAAGCCCGAAGCCTGCCGAGCCGACTGCCGGGAAAACTGCTTCTGATTATAATGGGAGAATATTTGCGACATTAACAGATAAAGATTCAGGGGAAACCTTTAGTCTATCTTTAAGGCCTGACAATAGCGAAATAGGCACTTTCTCTGTAGTTACTAAAAACAAAGAAGGTAGGTCAAGTTCTGTTAGGATGCACTATAAGGCAGGGACTCCGATAGAGCAAGTTGTTAAGGATTATCAGGAATATTTAGATATAGATGATAGGGCAAGATTTAATGTTTCCGGTATTGCTGAAAAACCAAAAAGAGTAAAACCACCACAAAAAACATTAAGTCCTGATGAAGCTGAACTAAAACGACTTGAGGGAATCAAATATAAAACTGCTGGTGTTGAAAAATCAATTCGTATTCTAAAAGCGAAGATTGCTGTTGACCCTTCAAAGTGGAATGTAGGAGATGGTGTTGGTTGGAGAATAGGAGAAGGGAAAGGCTCTCAAATAAATCGTGGGTTCAGAATTATAGACATAAACCCTGAAACAAAAACAGCTACGATTAGGAGTGTAGCCGATACCGGATTGACTGTTTCTGGTGGAAACTTCGATAAAATAGCTGACGAGCAGGTGCATTTAAGCGACCTTATCAAAGACAACAAGTATAACTCCACAAAGTCAATACCATCAACGGCTGGCAAGCCGAAGCTCTCAAACGCCCCCACAACGCCGATCTCCGTTCAGGAGGGTAAGGGCAAGGCTGAAATTCCACCAGAAGAACGCATTAGACTTGCAAACGAAAAACAAGAACGATTGAGGCGTGAATGGATAGATACAGAGCGTAAAAAAGACCCTACTTTTGCACCCGACATAGAATCTCGCAAAGAATTACTGACTTCTGAACAGTTGAAAGAGGTAACTGAATATGAAGATCTTTTATATAAAGCAACAGCCCTTGATAGAGAAAACAATTATAAACCATATAAACTTACAAAGAAAGAAACTTCTCGTTTAAAAGAGCTTCGTTCTAAATATAATCATATATACAATGCCAAGTTAGCCAAACCAGAGCAACCAACCACCGAAGGCAAGGCTGAAACTGGGGCGGTGAAGGTCGAAACTCCGAGAAAAGTATCTGAAATATGGCAGGACATGAAAACCGTATTGGGTGATACTGAAAGAGGGAGCGTATCGAACAAACCTTTAAACGAAAATCAGATAGCGGCTATTGAGAGAATCACCGAAGACGCAAGACGGGCGAAAAAAGACATTGAAACATATATGCGAGAGCATGGAGCTAAACCGGAAGCTATAGCTAAAGTCCTTGCTAACAGGGAACTTTATTATAAGCAGAAGGAACCGGCAATAAATCAAGCCCAAGCTGTATCTGCAAAGCAAAGCCCTGTAATAACAGAGCCGAAGCAGATAATAGACAAGTTTTCAAAAACACCAAGTACAATCCTGAAAGACACAAGGCAAGGTCTTGATAATGCTTTTGGTGTTGTGTCAACAAGACTTGGTAATATTGCTCCTGAATTAAAAGATACTGTTAAAAAACATGCGGCCGAAATTGATATTCATACATGGACAGACCTTAATAAAGCAAAGAGCTTCATAGAAAAAGGAACAAAGCTATCTACTGAAGACCAGTTTAAACTTACTACTCTTTTAAGAAACGGGCAATATGACAAAAATGCGAGAACACAGATGTTAGCTTTTATGAAAGAAAAAGATATGCTTAAAGACTATGCCGCTGTTGAGAATGTCATTGCCGATACGCTTAGAAGGGGTCTTGACTCAGGTATGACCATAAATGAAATTAAAAACTTCTTTCCAAGTCATGTGAAGAATTATGCAGGGATTAGGACTGTTCTTGGGAAAGACAATATAGGGAAGATAGACGAAGCCTTTGAAAAGGAAGCAAGCAAGAAAGGTATAACTGTTGACGAATTAGGCGATGAGTCAAAAGGTGCTATTATAGACTCAATGATGAGAGGTTGGTCTAAAAACAAGATATATCTCTTTGACCCGTATGAAATTAAGTCAGGCATTGGGAAGTCAAGAACACTCACGACACTTACGCCTGAACTAATGCAACATTATTATCCATTCCATGAGTCGTTGGTTAAATATATAGGGAGTATGAATACAGCGATAGCAAACAATAACCTGTTCAAGAAATCAAGGAAGATAGGCAAGGCTATCCAAATGGAAGGAATTGACCTTCCTATTGGCAAACCGGAATTATCAGATTCTATAGGTGATATAATCCTTGATTTAAAGGATAAAGGTAAATTCTCAAAAGACCCTAACAGGGCGATGGAACAAGAGGCAGAATTAAGGCATGTCTTAACATCTTATATGATGCCTAAATCTCAAGGCAAGTATGTAACAGGACTGAAAAATCTTACATACAATGCTCTTTTGGGAAATCCAATGACGGCATTAACGCAGTTTCAGGATATTTTCGTAACAATGTCAAGGCATGGCGTGAGAAATACGCTTCAGGGTCTTGGCAGGATGATGACTAAAAATGCAGAGAAACTTGCGGATATAGGTATTGATAACTTTAAAGCAGACCTTGAACGTAATACAAATATGGGCAAGGCAACCAAGTTAAATATGGCTTCTTTGACATTAACGGATATGTTCGGCAAGGGACTGAACATGAACGCTAATATGGTGAAAACGCAAAGAGCTTTAAAGAATCCAAAGTATAAACCAGAAATAGAAGCTGAAATAGACAGGTTGTTCGGTGAAGATGCGGCACAGGTAAAACAGGACTTGCTTAATAACAAAAAGACTTTAGCTACGAACACTTTTGTTCATTATAATCTTGCAAAACATCATCCGATTTCAAAGGCAGAAGTGCCTACAGGATACTTAAATGGTGATAAAACACGGCTTCTTTATATGCTTCACACATACCAGATTAAGCAGTTGGACATATTCAGGAATGATGTGATTAACCAGATTAAGGCAGGGAATATAGCAAAAGGTGCTTATAATATGGCAAGCCTTACGGCATGGTTACTTGCAGGCGGTGTAACCGTTAATGCCGCAAGGGATTTTATATTTAAGGGAGATGTTAAGGCTCTTGATGAATATCTGACTGATTCCGCTTGGCAGATAACCCTTGTAAACAGATACCTTGTTGATAAAGGCTTCAGAGAAGGAGTAGGTAGCTTCTTATGGAATAGCGTAGCTCCTGGCACAGTATCTATAGCAAACGACATATCAAAAGACCTGCTTCTTGAAGACAAGAAAGACAAAGGACTACGTTCAACAAAGTATATTCCTTTGATTGGAAGACCTTACTACGACAGATGGGGCAGGGGTTCTGTAGTGAGAAAAGAATACGAAGACAAAGAAAAACCCAAGAGCAAGTACGGCAATTTAAAGGGGATACAATAAGGAGGTTAATATATGCCTATATTTTCAGTAATTGACACAGGTGCATCCGGCGACACATTCTATGAAGGCATGGTAAAGGATGCTGCAAACTGGGCTTTAGCAGAAACCCAGATAACGAACCTGAAAGCAGGACTTACAACACAGATACTCGTAGGTGGTGGTTCAGGTGTAACGCCCGTATGGACAACTGCATCAGGAACAGGTGCGCCTGCAAGAGTAGGTTCACCAACATTTACAGGTACGGTAACTGCTGCGGCGGTAAAGATAACTACTGGAGCTGGTGCAGGGAAGGTGGCTGTTTCTGATGCTGATGGAGATTTAACATGGGTAACACGTGGAATAAATGTTCAAACCGTCAACACTCAGACAGGCGCAGTTGCAACCGGGACAACGGCACTACCTGTTGATGATACCATACCTCAGATAACAGAGGGTGATGAATACATGACGCTTGCGATAACACCGACAAGCGCAACGAATAAACTG
>Ga0208957_1000949_pt1 | contig 17134 bp, 35 predicted proteins | sample RifOxyA1_FD_184029 | JGI IMG/M metagenome (GOLD analysis project Ga0208957, IMG submission 184029) | Groundwater microbial communities from Rifle, Colorado - Rifle Oxygen_injection A1 (SPAdes) | ecosystem: Environmental > Aquatic > Deep subsurface > Groundwater | place: Rifle, Colorado, United... | reverse complement strand
CGTGGCCCTCGGGAGCCAAACGACGCCCCACGAACCGCCAAATCCCAGGCCGTAATCCCGTTATTGCTGGTGTTAAACGCCCCCGCAATCGCTGCGGAGTAGTTCTGCCAATCTGCCGATGATCCGGCAATTCCACCGACCGTGGTGGTGTTGGTGGCTGCGATGATGGTTTCAATTGAGTCCCAGGAGGGAGCTGTGCCGCTTCCGTCGATCAACTCATCGCCTAAGACCTCGGTCATCGACACCGTGCCTTCGAGCTTCTTCTCTTCAAGCAACCCGATCAACGCCGACTCGCCTTGGTTCTCGGCATCTTCGAGCAACGAAATCACCACCGAGCCGCTGATGGTGCGCAGCGGCCACTCCGATCTGGTGATGATGTCAGGGTCGGGAGTTGGAATCGTCGTCAGCGCATTACGAGCCGCAAACGAGGAGTTCGTTTGGTACAAGAGTGGATGCGTGAAGGTACGTCCGCCGTTGACAACTTTAATGTTGCCTGCTTGACGCACCATCCAGACGAAGGAGTTATTCGTCGAGATGCCATCGAAAATCTCATCCCCCCAGTTCGGGGCGGTTCTCGTGGCTGCCGCATTCCAGCTCGTCACACTTTGAGCTGTGTTCTGTGGCATTGAACCCTTTCGTTACGGTGCCTTGGTGGCTCCGGCCGCGTTGAGAATATCCGCCAAACTCCCGCCTTTACGGGCAGCTTGACGCACATTCTCACGCCAATCCCCAGGCTTCCCCGGTAATCCCGCACCTGCGGGAATACTGGTCGTTGGGCCGGTGGCGTTGGCCGCAGCTTTAGAGCCGACCGATGATTGCTTCGATTTCAACGCTTGGTTTTCCTGTTCCAAACGGTCGTACAGCGCCAGCTTCCTCGCGTTCTCCAGGTCGTACCCTTGGCTCACAAACCCCGCAATCGCTTTTTCTTCGGGAGAATCGGGCTTGATGTCAGGATTCTCCTTGCGGAAATGGCTGATTTTGATGGCGGCGAGTTCTCTTCGCCCCGCATCGACTACTTGCATGAGCGATTGGCTCTGCTGGTCAGCTACCCGTCTCGCCTCATACTCAAAGAGGCGCTTCTGCTCTTGATAGAACAGGGCTGTTTGCGGGTCAGGGTGGTTTACCTTGCCTTCCCACGGATCAGCCTGCGGAGTCCCTGAAGGCGGTTGCACCCGCTCCAAGGCCATCCGTGCCATCGCTTCGGCTCGCTGGGCGCGCTCCTCAGCCGCCGCTCGTTGCTGGCGCAACTCCTCCCACCGCTCGGCAGGAGGCATGTGGAACTCCTTCACAGGCTCAGGGGAGGTTGTTGGCGGAGTTCCCTGCTCCGAACCCTGGGACTGCTCAGGTGACACGTCCGGTGACGAACCGGCTGCGTCTGGTGTGGGGGATGAGTCCACTCCTGCATCCTGTGGTTCTTCTGGCATCGAGAACTCCTACGTTGACAGGAGCGACTCTGTCTGCGCTCTACCGGTGACGAGGCGGCGGTGCGTCATGATCGACTCAACAGAAAGAGGCCAGTCAGGGAGTTGGCCCCAACTGGCCTCGTAACGATTCTGTTGTGCGGTAGGGATCAGCTACCGCGAAAACTAATACCCTTTTCTACGCTTCTTCGGTTTCTTCTTGGACATCGATGGGTTTGTACGAGTGGGTTTCCCACTCCATGCAGTCTCACTCATGCGGGGGTTTTGGGGCATTAGGAATACGTCAAGGACGCCCTGTTGTCGCAAATCTGGTCAAACGCATCATTCCCCCCAGCCCACTGAATCGTCGACACGCGGTCAGAGGTATCATAGGTCAATCGCGTCACTTGCCATCGGGCTGCTGAAGTTGCTACCCCAGAATCCGCCGTACAGATATACTCGACTTTCTCAGCCCCATCAGACCCGCCAGCGACATAAAACAGTCTTGATTGACGTCCCTGGTCTCGGCTGTAGACTGGCTGTTCACCAGGGAAATTACCCGCTTGGGATTGGAGGGTAAACGAAGCAAGGAGGATGCCGCAGAATGCCCCACTGAGCCACATCCACACACGGGACATCAATAGTTGCTCCCAAACGTCCGGCTGCGCGACTTGCGTGTGGCTTGGACAAGAGCTTGTTCCATCTCATCTAACTTCTTGACAATCCGATTGGAGGACTCTGGGGCTTTGGGCTTTGGAGGTTCCTTCATAATCTGGTGCTGTCGGGATTTGAACTGCTTATCCATGACACTCCCTAAATCATCGGGCAAGCCACCTACACTCCGACGCAAGCCGCGAATGGCACTCAGGAGGGCATCGTTGGCCTGCTGTTGGGGGGCGGCGACTTCCTCCCGCATGAGGTGCTGTATGGCCTCACGGTCATCTTGTTTGCCCTGGTGCATCCCCATCATCATGCGCTCAAAGGCTTGAATCAACCCGTCTTGCTGCTGTTGAATGGCCTGGAGAATGGGGCCGACCCGATCCTCGCGTTGGAGTTGCAAGAGCTGATCCATAACCTCCTGGTATTGCTTCGCCAGGCTTTCTAAGAGGGGTTCCAGTCTGGGCGGATCAGGTTGTTCGAGGACTAAGCGCATTAGCCCAGCCACCCTGCCTGTTTATACTCATCCAGCTCAGGATCATCAGGTAACTCGATCTCAGACGTGGAAAGCGATTCTTCGGGGTCGCGCATCGCGGCTGCTCCTCGCGTACGGAGGCGTCGAGTGCGTTGTCGGGCGCGAAACTCCGCCTCATACTGGACGGCCGAGGCATGTTGGGAGACTACCATCCCGATAGTCGCATCCGACATCTCTTTGTTGGTGTTTCCCCCAGTCCGTGGAGCGGGAGGATAGGTTTCCCGTATCGTCGAGTCGGCATACTGTTCCCAGTCGTTCATGGCATGACCTTTTCACGCCGTCGGCCATCAGAGGACATGACATTCGCATCCCGTGTCGGGACGGCCCACCGGTTGCCTTTGGGGGGTTTGGGGTGGTGGGACTCACGGTGTTGGGACTTCGCCATCGCCTTGCCCCACCACTTGTTGACTTTATTGAGATCAGGCATCACCGCTCCCGTGAGGGTTTCCAGCCAGTCTTTCTCAAGGTGCCGTATACGTAGGCTCGCGCTCGCTTAGAAGTCGTCGAGCCAAACTTCCGTCGTGCTTCACGTTTGAGATTACGCTCCAGCGCTTTCGGCATCAGCGCCGCTTGCCGCCACCGTTCATATTGCCCCCGCTCACGTTGCTCTTGGGCGTGGGGACTTTCCCGACGACCTTCCATGCGCTCGGTCGCGTCCGCGTCTGATACGCATAGGGCGCTTCCTTGGCTGGTTGCCGCTTGTTCTCTGCCACCACCCCGTAGTCCTCTGTGTGAGGCATTGCTTACCCTCCATTCATCCGTTTCAACAATCCCTCCATCCCGCCACGAGGTGGGACGGCCTGTTTCAATTCAGACATAAGATACACTTTATCCAGTTGGGCGCGAGCGACTTCAATCAGTCCATAGGCGAGAATTTTATTCCCCGCAGGCAGTTGGAAATCAATCTGTCCGTTGGGATGGAGTGTCACCGATAAGGTTACGCTCTTGCCTTCGGGCATCCCAGGGACTTGGGGTTTCTGGGTTTCAAACTCTTTTGCCACTTTATCCGACATGACGTGCCATCTCCTGTTTCATCCATGCTGGCATGGGTCGTGCCCGAAAGTTTCCTCGTGGGCCTCGCTTCTTAATACTCGCCCCCTCCGTGCCTCCAATTCCTTTGTCAGGATTGACTACTTCCGCTTCCCGCATCCCGTGTGAACGAAGATAGCGGAACTTCTCGCCTTTGGAGTCAAAGCGCCGTCCCATGTTCTGGTCGTCATACCCGCCTGTGGGACAGTAGACATCGGGCAAAATAGTCTTGCCGAGGTGGGAGGTATCGATGTCTTTCATGAAGAAGAAAGATTTGCTCATGAAGGAATGAATCCTTGACCTTTTTCTCCCGCTGCCGAAGAAATGATGTCCGCTCGATTCGGAGCCATCGCCACCCCATTGCCGTTCGTAGGTTGGGGTTTGCCGGTATAGCCTTGCAGGACTTGCTGGAGTCTGGGGTCAGTCACGGGAACCACTACCTTCTCAAGACGGGAGAGTCCATATTCGACGAAAAACTTGGTGTACTCCCGAATGATGGCTTCGGCTGAGAGGCGCTTGCCTTCCAACGCCAATCCTTGTGTCACGGTGGGTTCCATGAGGACGCGGACAAAGGACTCAAACTGCGCTCGGACGATCTCCAGATTGGGCTTCTGAATACTCCCCAACTCTAAGGCAAAGGTAAAGCGGGTGGATTTGAGCCGCTTCGCTCGCTCCTCATCAATCGGGGGATACCAGGAGGTCGTCTCCATCCCTGTTTCAGGGTTGGGAATCCCTGACTGTTGTAAGAGGTCGATTTCTGTTAGATCCTGGAACTGGGATTTTGCTCTCCAATACTTCGTCACGACCCGGTTGAAGAAATCTCCCACGACATTAGCTTCATCGGTGCGCCGAGTCTGCGATCCTCCCTGACCAATTTGGGCTTCGGTGGCCGTCTGGGCTGTAGTTAGGCCCGTCAACTGCGCACGGGTCAATCCCGTGATGAGAATAATGTAGTCCACACAGTAGTCCAGAAACCTGACAATCTCCGCGTTGAGTTGGTCCATGCTGACCACGGCAATCGCCGAATGGACATCTTCCTGATCGTCAATTTTGACAACCGCACCAATGGCAGGACTCAACAAGGCATTCATCCCGTCCTTTGATACCCGTGAATTCACCACCACTTTGGCGACGAATTTATCCAACTGTTCCAGCACGGTCGCAAAGGAGGAGTTGATGCGATCCAAGAGGGGACGACAGACCGAGAGGGCGGAAATTGGCCACAGCCGATGGCCATGCTTGTTGGGAGCTAACCATTCATATTGCCACCCCCCCACATCGTAGACGTTATGCTCATGCATGAGGGCTTTGGTGAGCGATTGGGTCTTGGCAAAGGTCAGCGTGGTAATGCCCGTAGGAGAGTCAGGATTCTTGTAGTGGACTTCCCAGACTTCAGCGGTTTGGAACTCTTCGATGAAGCTGTCGGGAATCCGCGCCTCTTCAATCGGATCGCCGGTTAAATCAAATTTGGCTTTGCTGTAGCGCCGGTCGCGCTTAATCTCCCCAATCGTGCGTCGGAAACATTGTCCAAGCCACAAGGCATCCGTGAGGTCGCGGGCGCGAGGGTCAATCGCCATGTCAAAGGGCGAGACCCATTGGAGATAAGGCGTCTCAGACCGAATGGTCATATCTTCTTGGACTTTTTCGGGGTCAGGCTCCTCGTCCTTCGGTTGCACTACCCCCATCGCTTCCATCGCGTTCTGGACTTGCTGCTTGATCCGCTCGCGGAAGGTCTTTCGGGTCTCGGATTTGGTGGGGAGAATATCAGGCCCAAACTCCGTCGCATAGCCGATTTTCACAAATCCGGCCCCTGGGACGACGCCATCAAACACAGCGAGTTGTCCGGTCTCCTTAAAGCGCAGGTCGGGGTCTCGAATGTCCCGATTCAAGAGTTCACTCACATAGAACGCATCATCAGCGGCTTGGTCATTACGGCTATCGGGGATGGCATTGACTCGCGGACGCTGATAGAACAGGGTGGGAAGGATCGTTCTCACAATCGGGTAGACGAGGTTGAGGGGAGCTGATGACAACCCTTCGAGGTCGTCTCGCGCCCCCTCTTCGAAGGCGTCGATATTCTGTCCCGCTCCAGACGTCTTCGGAGCCGAGCCAGGCTGTTGCTGTTGGTAGGTGCCAAACTCGCGGTCACGAAATTCCGCACCGAGTTCGACCTCCGCCCGCCACCGACGGAGTTCATCAGGAGTAATGGGTAACATTAGATCTTTTTGAAGCTCGCTTTCTTTCCTCGACTCGTGTGAAACGTCTCTTGGGAAATCATCCCTTTAGGCTGCTTCACCTTCCACGCAATCGTCTCCCGTTTGGGGATTTTGGGCATGGATTCCCGCAGAGCATCAGCCATTTGCCGTCTCGGCAGGTACTTGGGCAGCTTTCACCTGGTCAGCCAAGGCCAGAATCTGGAGCCGCAACGCCTCATTCTCCTTCAAGAGCGCAGAGAGCGTCGTCATCAGCCCGTCATACCCTCCTGTCGCTTGACGGAGTTTCATCCGCCCAATGATGAGGGTGGTCAGATCGCGCCCCTCAAACTTCAAGAGGCGAATGAGTTCCGGCCAAGTCTCGTCATCGACCACCACAGTCGAGGGCAAATTATTCAGCACCTCATTTACGTAAACCTGGGTCAACGCCATCAGGATTTGACCGGACCATGGACAATGATGCTCTCGGCCTGGGCGCGCTTGGCGGCCTCTCGATGGGCTGCCCGACGCGCCAATTCTCGTGCCCGGTCTTTCTCCGCTTGCGACTGTGCTTTCTCCGCCATCGTACCTCCTAACTGAAACTTAACTCAGGCACTCTCGTCCTCGTCCACCGAGGACGACGTGCCATCACATGGATTTCTTCCTTTTGCTGTTCCCGCTCAAACCAGGCCGCTGAGGTAAAGGGAATCTCGGTCGGGGTCGGATGGAGTTCCCCTGGTTGTTTGAGTTGCAGATGATAGGCCAGAGAATCGACCAAATCGTCCTTGGCACTATGAGGGAATTGGATCATTTGGTAGGCAAGTTTACTCCAATCGCCTGTGAGGGTTTCGACACTCGTTCCTGGAAACCGAATGGCTCCACGTTCATGCCACGGTTGTAAGCCTTGAATCCTTTGTTCTTTATTTCCTTGGGTAATCCCAGAGAATTCCACAATCGAAAAGGGTTTCCAATTCGGGTTAGGGCGGAGTTCGGTCAATCGGTTCTCCAGCGCGGATTTAAACATCCGTTGGAAGGCGTTGGTTTCCAACCCGACTTTGCGAAACGTCCAATAGGCGTGAAGCGAAAAGAGTTCTTCAATCTGTTGGTCGGGGGTGAGACGTCCTGCCACGGCATCCAAGAGAAACATCGTATGCTCATGATCCGTGCCGACCACGGTAATCGCGGCGTCATCCCCATGATCGGAAGTCGGGGGAGGAATCGCGTCGAGTACGGCGGTGATATAGAGCGTCTGCACCCAGGTCTTAAACGCCTCGGTCTTGGCAGGGTTATAGAAGCGAAAGTCGGAGAGCTGAAAGGTCGCCGTCTCATCGTCGGTGGGAGCATTCTGATACAGTACCGAATACTTATAACTCCCTTGAATCCGTCGCTGCTCCGCAAGGAACTCCTTGGTCAGCGTGCCGTTCTCAGAAAATGGGTAGCTCCCATTCTCTTCCGCTGCGCGAATCAACGTCGCAATGGGTGCTCCCTGTTTCTGTTCCTCTAAGAGCCGTCCATAGAGATCGCCAAAGTGCCAGCGTGTCCCGACCACCAAGACCTCGCCCCCTGGTTTGAGCAGGGAACGCGAGGCCCGATAGCATTCAATGACCTTGTCCAGTTGCTCTTTGGTCGTGACGTTCTCAGCGGAGACGATGTCATCCAGAATAATCAGGTCATAGTGCGCGCCGACCTTGCCGGTTTCAATCCCTGCGGTATCCACTGAGGGTTCGGCATGGGCCGTTGAGCGTGACGAGACGACAATCGCCGCTTGGTTCCAGACCCCCTTCTTGGGATCGGATTCCCAGGGGCCATATACTTCTCGGAACTTGGAGGTCGCATTGAGTCCGAGGATGTGATTCTTGATGTCATTGAGAAATCCCTCGGCTTTGGCGTTAGAGTGGGAATAGATCAAAATTCTCAGATCGTCTTGTCGGACTAACCTCCAGAGCGAATAGCCAATCGTACACAGCGAGGATTTGAAACTATAGCGCGGCATGAGAATGAGCTTCGTCTTGGTCTGGTCATGCTGAAGAAATTCACAGAGTTGGTGATGGGGAGGAATGAGGTCATGGAAACCCAAGACCTCTTGGCAGAACAGGAATAAATTCCGCCCATAGGTGGTAAAGGTCTGCACCTGCTGTGTCTGCTTAGCGGTCAACATCGTCAGCAGATTCCTCAATGCTCTCCCAATTTTGGTGGGCGCGTAGAGTGGGGGTCAAAGAATAAGTCTCATAGTGGTTGGCGGTGGGGTGGGTACTCCCCGACATTTATTCACCAGACATCTGTTCTACCATTCCCTACCACCTCCCAAGCACACAATGTCCTATAATATCCAATTAGTTAAATAGGAGTTTGTCTGTAAGTCTAGCTGCGCTAGTGTGTTGTGTCGGAGTAGTAGACGCCTGTTCCATTCCCTAGTACTACAGTAGTACTACAGGTAGTAGTTAGTTATTGCCCAGTGCCTTGCTGACTTCTTTACGGATGGCGTCCTTTTGTACTTCTTCGAGATGGGTGACTTCCTGCTTTTCCTTCCATTCCCCAGAGAGTTGAGCTAAGACTTTCAACCCTTCCCGGTGATCGCCCATCTTTTGGGTGTCCTTGCACGTCTTGATGTTCCATTCCATCTCAGCTTTAAGCCTATCTAATCCCCAATGTTCACTAATCGCTTCCATCACGTTACTATTTGTTACAGTCTCATGCGCTCTTACCCTAGCGGCCTGCCGACTCCCACAGCCTGGGTGACTCTGCATATAGGCCTCAGTACCATTGCCAAACGCAGGATCGGCAGGATCGGTGTAATGCTTAATAAATGCTTCCTGGGTAGGCTTGAGGCGGTGCCGAGGAACCTTTCGGGAAGGGAGAGACGGCGGAAGCGTTTGCGGGGAGGAAACAACGTCCTGAGCCATGTAACCTCACACGGTGACGCGCTCAGGATGCCTGAGGCAGGATGAAGCGGTACTTAGAATATAGTAGATAATCGGGCAACTTGTCAAACAAAATCTTTGCAGTCTGCCGTCCCTGAAAATAGTCCTTGACAAGGCTAGGCTAGGCTGGTATAGTTGGGACAGTGGAGCAGACAACAGGAGGGGAACAAATGAAGAAGCTGGCGCATCAGATTGAAACAGTGGTGAAATGGGTTGTAGATGAAGACCCTGACTTGTCATGGTTACAGGGTCAAGATTATCGGTGCAAGGAAAGTTGTACAGTAAAGCATGAGCATTGTGACGAGACACAGAATGAGAAGCAGAACGTGCAAGACACAGAACGGTTAGCGGCATACAACCGGCAAGAATGGTGGATGGAAGGCTGTACGGTAAAAGCCTACCTGAATGGCAAAGAAATTGGCTACGCTGCGTTATGGGGCATAGAATCTGATCGAGAAGCAGAATATACCAAAGAGATTGAGGCTGATTTAACGGCAGAAGCGGTTGAAGATGCGGAAACGTGGCTAAAGAAGTTGGCCTAACACAGTAGAGCAGATAACAGGAGGGTATGCGAATGGTGAAGCGATGCGGCCAGTGTGAAGCGCTCTACATCAACGGGACGTTCTGCCATGAACACGGATGCCCGAATGAGCAAAAGCGCTGGATTGACGGCGAATGGATAAGATTTATCACCTGCTGTGAATGTGGGTATGATGTCGTTGAAGGAGCATCTTGTTGCCAGGTTGAGGCCTAATTTACACAGTGGAGCAGACAACCGAGGGGGGGCGAGCGAGGATGTTAGATCGGCGCAATGACATAATTGAAGACCTGAAGACGCGGCTCGATCTAATCGAAGGGATGCTCGACGATGGCGATGAATACCCAAGCGGAGGATGTGCACGGTGTAAGGATATTCGGGAGATCATCAATGGAACAGCGGAAGCATACCACGCATGGGTACGAGCCAAGATTGAACGAGAAATGGTACTGAAAAGGCAGCTTGCCAAAATACGGGAGAACGCAGCGCAAGCGTTGAAAGCCTAACCCCCCCAGCGCGGGAAGGAGACGAGGGGATGAGCCAGTATCAGATATCCATCATCAAGTACCCAAGCGGACGCTTCGGCTTTGTCGGAAGCCTCCCAGAACCATTGACCAGGAGGAACCGCATGGCAAATACTGGGTCGATACTATCCGTTTTTGTACTCCACATGACCATCTGATTGACTTCCTTGGATGGGCTGATGAGTTTGCAGAATGGTTGAGGAAGTATCCCGCCGTTTCCGATCTTTCAATGACAGAATGGCGCAAGATGATCCGAAAAGCGTTGAGCAAGTATCAAAAGTTTCGAGAAGACACTATCTCAGACGTTACCCCAGTCATTAGGCGAGCAGGATGAACGGCACATCCGATAACTCACGAACCTATGTTGTCCTCATCTGTTCTAAGAATTGGTGTACATGGAGAGCAAAACGTCTCTCTAGGAGTCGGAAAACTCCCTATCGCTGCGCTTGGTGCAAGAATCCTGCTGTCGTCGTGAACATTCTCAAACCCCATGCCAACACGGTGTAAGGTCTGTCATGTCATGAAATGGAGGCAGCGTAAATAATGGATATCTGTTGTGAAGACGGACATGACCAAGTGGTGTTTGACGGGAGAGAATGCCCGATTTGTCCCCTCGTCCAAGACTTGAGGGACGCTGAAGCACGTATTAACGAATTGGAGCAAAAGCTCCATGAAGCGATACAGCAGAAAGATGCGCCCCCACGACCTTGACCATGAGGCCGATTGCTGGTGTGAGCCTCGCGTCATTCAGACTGACGACGGGAGGATATTTGTCCATACCTGTAACGTATGCGAACACAACCCCTGTATTTGTCCAGAGAACATCATTGAGGGCGAGGACTGATGATGAAAGACTCAGAAGGAAACGAGATCATCTTGGTGAGAAATAATCGGCTCGGCTATCGGAAAGTGTGCAAGTTATGCGGTCATCGGTTTGACACACGGAGGGAAAATAAACTGTTTTGTAAAGAAGGATGCCGTATGGAATGGTATCGGCTTGCTCGAAAGTTTCCCACGACGGAGGGAAAATGAGAAATCATGTCAGATGAAAGACGACTCGGAGAAGTTGTTGACAGACATGACTGAGGAATTGTATGACTTCATCTTGGCACGCCTCACGTGGAATGAGTACGGCGTCCTCAGATGGAACGTCGGGGAGCTTCAAGAAGAGTTACGCGCGTTTTTGACCGCTGCGTTTGAATACGGGACAGCCTATCAATATGAGTTTCGCTATCACCGAGAGGGACAAGATGGCGACTGCTTACCACCGCTTCACCGCCGAGGGGATTGAGACGATGGATAATACACCGAGCTACACATTTCAGTGTAAAGTGTGTGGGAGTTGCTTCCCAAACAGTGAGGCGGCTTATGACCATCACCGACAACATATACTCGATATCACCTTTTCTAAAACCGTAACCGACGTACAGCCAGACAGTAGACCGCTCCATGAATGGATTAACGATGTCCCAAATAGTCGACCCTGTGAACTGAATGGCTGTACCATACCACCTCAATATCTCCATCACTGCTGTCTGGGTCTGTTCTGTCCTCAACATGTCGTCAGGCATCAACGGAATTGCACGTTTAAGCACAAAGGAGGCTAACCGATGAGCCGCTCCACCGCCCAGTAACGTGATCGCCTAGTGGAAACCGTGAGAACGGGGAGGGGGACGAGGATGAGCCATACACCGAAGGAAAGGAATAGCCATGCCTCATCAAACACCTAAAGTCCGTAGCATCATCAAAACCTTTCTCCAATTCCAGAATGGGGAGATTGAGATTGTCCGACAGTTCCGCGCCAAGATTGCGGGAAAGGAGAGCTTCAAGGGAGCCGTGTTGCGACTGATGAAGGAGGCGAGCAAATGAGCGAGGAGCATCGTCAGCCCATGTCTGAGGATACCCAAGCCGAAGATCAACGTCGCTGTGCGCTGTGCTATCACCTGTTTCCGAAGGATGAGATGGAGCGGGTGCAGATGGATGAGCCAGGAGCGTGGGAGTGGATTTGCTTAGGATGCTCAGAGAAGGTAGACAGTGAGCAATCAGGGGAGCCGCGAACGGAAGAAACCGCATGAGCTGGCAGACAGGGATGGAATGGCTGATTCTGCTGTGTCTGTTGGGGATGGTGCGGGTGCTGAGGAATCTCACCGTGTTTCGGGATGACCGTTAACTCATTGGTTGACAGACCATACAACGTATGATAACGTACTCCTAACGGTACAAAGGAGGCCGTAGAACATGGGAAAGAAGGGATTAGCTCGTTGTGAGGTTTGTCGGAAGGAAATTGTGCTCGTGGTCAGTTGGAAGAAATACTGCTCAGCGAAGTGTCGGCTGATTGCGTGGGCAAAGCGGCAGGTAAACTGATGGGAGGCTTAGTTGGGTCATGGGGACGCAACCGTGAAGATCGGCAGATGCGGGAGATCGCCCGCCGAGCGAATCAATGGAGTCGGGTACGAAGCCTTGAACCCGATCACATCAATGGAGTACAGTGGTTCATCCAGATTGCCGCGCCAAAACGATGGTGTCGTGTTCATCGGGTGAACGATCGGTGCTGGAAGAAACCGAAGGAGGTTCAGTAATGGTAACCCAGGAGGTACGGGAGAACTTGTTGATGGCGGCGATGGCTATGGCAGAAGTTGAGACCTTAGGTCGCGAGGAAGCGACGCTTGGCCAGATTGCCCAGCGGTTGGGAGAGCTTGGGGAGCTACGCCTGATGCAGAGTCTGAATGCTCATCGGGAACGATTTCAGACAGCCCTGCGAATATAATAGTAGACTTACTCTACGAGAGTAATGGTCTAAATATGGTAATATCTTATAGGATTATGATGGGAAGAGTGCCAAATCTACGTGTGTGTAGGTGTTGGCAGCCTTGCTAGGCATAATCTTCGATGGTGGTATAGACCTTTTTCCATAAGTCCTTTATTATCAGACATATCCAAGAACTAGAGAAAAGTAAGGGTGCCAAGGATGCCACAATGCCATGTACGCGAAGGATGCCAAAACTAGGGGGGTCTTTTTTCATAAGGCAATGAAAGCTCCCAATGAGACTTATCTTTCCAGTAGACTTTCTTCGCCTGGACATTCAGAAGTTTCCGAGCTCGCCCAATAGTCCGCCACGCAATGCCCTGTTTCTCTGCCCCAAAACGAATCTTGGTAGAAGACACGGCTTCACTATGTAAGGCCATGCGAAGATACTCACAGGCATCCGCTAAGGCACTACTGTCTTCATCGCCTGGAATGAGTGAGAAGGTCGCAGGGACAGGAACCCATTGCAAGACAGGAATGGTCGGATCGGTGACACTGGGCATAATCCGATAGCCAATCGGAGGAGTCGTTTCCACAAGATTTTGCTTAATGGATTCCACGAGGTAGAGATGGTCTTGTGTCCGTTCAGCGACGAGAACACTCCGAGCGACCGCCCCAAAGGCAATCGAACCTACAATAGTATGGATGGGAAGAGCATGCTGATGTTTTGGGGGGTGCATTACGCCTAAAATTGCTGTCTTGGTTTCTGCAGCCAAATCGGATAAGGGTTGAAGTGCGGCACGAACACTACGGTCATGCCAGGTATTGAGAGTCGCAGGGAGATAGGTATTGAGTGGAGAGAGGACAACGAGAAGCGGATGGATAGCATGGCATTGTTCCCGAAGGTATCGGAGATCGCGTTCAGGCCAGGAGAAGATACGTTGTCGGTCAGCCCCAGCAGCATCCAAACGGGGGACAACAGTTTCCTCAAGAGAATCCTCTGCTTCTAACACAATGACCGAACCAGTCGCACAGGGAGTCGCATCAGGCCACGGACGGCCTTGGCTCACATGGGCTGCGCATGTGAGGGCAAAGATGGATTTTCCTCGGTCAGGATGTCCGACCAACAGCGAAAGGCGTCCCGCAGGAAGGCGAGGATACCACAACCAGGTGAGGGGTTGAGAAGTCACTGTGTCAAGTCGGAGGAGAGCCATGAGAGTGCTTCTCCTAGCGTATCATCTCTTCTGGCAAAGTCAAGGTTAAACTTACTCACTTCCGAAAAGAATAGTCTAAAATAGGACTTGACAAGCTATTATTCCTTCCTGTAGCATATAGCTACCATGACAACTACCCCACAGCCACCTGAGCAAGATGACGTGATGACCGTCGAAGAAGTGTCAGAACTCCTGCAACTTCATCCTGACACGGTCCTCCGAAAAGCCCATGCCGAAGAGATCCCAGGGATGTTCCGTATTGGAGAGAATGAGAAAGCCCCCATCCGGTTTTCCAAGCGCGTCATTATGGAATGGATTCAAAAGGAAGCCAGTCGCCCTTAGCCATGTGCAGTTCCTGCGACTGGGAAAGCGCTCTGGAGGACTGTGAGGGACTCCTGGAGGATGCCGACTATGCGTTTGCCTCGGACACCCTCTCAGGGATTAAAGACTGGATTGAGACCAATGAGCACGTTACCTCTCGCCAAGAAGATGCGATTACGAACATCCGCAATAGCAAATCCTAAGGAGACCAGCCGTCCATGACCCTCAGCGAATTCCTCGCTAAGTTGCTCCAGCAATTCCCCCAGGCGCAGTATTGGCTCAGGATTGAGGCGACCTGTCGGCGTACCCCGCCTTTCCAGCGCACTCTGTTTGGGGAGACGACCAAGCATCCTGAGGCCACTGAGCAGAACGCCCAATATCGCCTGACCATCACCCCAGACTACTTCTTGAAAGAGGGCAAGAAGGAGGAGGACTTCGAAGCACCTTCGCTCTTGGCACTCTGGACGCTCCTCCAAGCAACCTATCAGTTAGATGGTCTAACACCCGTCGCAGAACTCGAAGGCTGGCTGAAAGCCCAATAGTCATGGCAAGTCCCATTCGCATTACGCCTACTACCTATGAGCAAGAGGGCATCAGCTATGCACGGATTACCGAGGTCATTCATGCGACCTGGCCGACCCCTGAACTTCAGGACTGGCGAGCGAGTGTCGGCAAAGCCAGGGCGAATCGTGATCTGCGCCATGCGGGACACATTGGTACGCTCGTTGATGAGGCCATTACCTTCCTGCTCTCAGACAAACCCCATCTCAAAGTCCAGAGCGTGGAAGTCCGCCAAGCCCTGCGAGGGTTCAAGGAGTGGTACACACTGAACCCTTTCAAGCCCATCGCCCTTCAACTTCCCTTGCTTGATACTGACCGCTATCTCGGTGGGACTCCTGACTGTCTTAGCTCGAACGAGGGCTTCGATTGGAAGACTTCGGCTCGATTTAACTTCGGCCAGGTGTTGCAAATTGACCAGTATTGGCACTTGGCGGAGCGCCGAGGCTATGACCTTCAGCAGTACCGCCTGGTGCGCTTTGACAAGATTCTCGGCATTTGGGAAGAGTTGGTCTTAACTCAGGAAGGGGTCAACTGGAAAGGCCAATGGCTGACCAGAGAATTCCTGGGCGAGACCTTTGATACCCTTTTGCGACTGTACCGAGCCTGGCAATACGTCGAAGGGCATGAGCGGATCATGCCTGCGCTGTCTGACCAGACAGCCCCATAACGCGGTCTACGGATCGCTGCACAAGGAGGAAGTCATGCCATGAGTATCAGCTTGCCGGTAGTGAAATCTCCCCCCACCAAGCGCTGGCAGGATCAAAAGTTTCTGACCCTGGGTCAGCCCAAGATTGGCAAGTCCGCGTGGTGGGCTGAAGGGGAGAAGACCCTGTTTTTGGAATTGGAACCAGGCCTCAATCACTTAAGCGTGATGAAAGTGTCTGTCCGCTCCTGGGAAGAATTTACCGAGGTATTAGGGGAACTCTACAAAGCCCAACAAGCGGGAAAGTTTCCCTACGATACCTTGGTCATTGACACCCTGGATCGGATGATTGACTTGGCCAATGAGTACGTCATTGACCGCGCGAAGGAGAAGTACAAGTCGGATATTGCGGAGAAGATTGAGAGCATTGGGGATATCCCAAACGGGGCGGGGTGGTTTCAGGCTACCAACCTTGTGCGGATTACCCTGGACAAGCTCAAGGTCTTCCCCTGTGCGGTGAGCCTCATTGGGCATACCAAGCAGGAGAAGCTCAAGGAGGGCACACGGGAGTATACCCATGCCACCATTAACATCGGGGGGCAGATGGGGACAGGACTCCTGGGCTGGCCGGATCATACCCTGCATTGGCGCACCCGGATGCGGGGGGAAACGATTGAGCGATGCCTTCGCACCAAACCCAGCGAGGAGCTGGAAGCAGGGAGTCGGGGGAACATTGTCCCTGATGGGTTCCGGATTGATGGGGATTTGAAAGCCGCCTATGGGAAGTTTCGAGGATTGTTTGACTAAACTGAGGGAGGTTGGTTTGATGAGCGATCCATTGGATACATTTTTGTCAGGACTCAAGCCTGAACTTAACGACGGCTTCGATGTGCTCACGGGAGTCTATCGAGTCGTCATTAAGAATGAAGAGAAAGCGGAAACGGGGTTTCTGGAGCAAACCTGGAAAGACGGGAATGTCAGCCGTCGATTCCAGATCACGGCTGATGTCACCGATGTCCTCAAGGGGAATGGCAATCCTGGGCGCAGGCTCTGGATGCGCTACAATGAAGATGAGCAAGGCATCAAGCGCCTCGTCAATGACCTCTTTACGGCTGGTCTCCTGGACAAGGTTGACCGCACATCAATCGAGTCCTTGAAGACTACCATTGCCAGTTTAGCCGGACAGACGATGTACGTCCGAGGCTGGGGATGGAAGCGCGAAGGGGATGACACGGAACGACAATCCGTCGCGGTGAAGTCGGAGAAAGCCCTGAAGAAGCTCTTGGCAGAGAAGGCTGAGTCCCCTTTTTAGCTGAGAGCACGGGAGTAGCGGAGACGAGGGGGTGAAGATGCTCATTGATACACGGGAGCAACACCCTCTCGTCTTTCCTGCTGACCCGACACTCACAGGGGTCATCGAGGAAACCTTGCCAGTTGGAGATTACCAACCCGCCTTTGAAGATGGGACAAGACCACCCATCGTCTTCGAGAGGAAAAGTGTTACTGACCTCGCAGGGACGCTGACCAAAGGCTATGACCGCTTCAAGGCAGAGATGCTCCGCGCCCAGGAAGCTGGCCTGATGCTCATGGTGATCGTGGAAGATCCGCTCACGGAAGTCAGGAAAGGTGCTCCCTATAGCCAGGAATCTGGGGAAAGCCTCTTGCAGCGATGCTTCACCTTAATGGTGAAATATCGCCTCCCCATTATCTTTTGTCAGGATCGTCGAGAAGCGGCACGGTATATCCTAGAGTTTAGTAAAGCTGTTGGTCGAGCCTATGCTGAAAGGAGCAAGGAGTCTCATGCCCAAGCAACGACAGCTGAGTATGGTCTGGCAACTGGGGAGCAGTAGCGA
>Ga0208957_1000947_pt1 | contig 17174 bp, 18 predicted proteins | sample RifOxyA1_FD_184029 | JGI IMG/M metagenome (GOLD analysis project Ga0208957, IMG submission 184029) | Groundwater microbial communities from Rifle, Colorado - Rifle Oxygen_injection A1 (SPAdes) | ecosystem: Environmental > Aquatic > Deep subsurface > Groundwater | place: Rifle, Colorado, United... | reverse complement strand
CTCAAAAGCCATGCTTTTGAGTCCCCTTCTTTCAGCGTTTTTGTAAAAACAGGGATAAAAGCCGAAGAAAAAGTTCCGAAAACCAGGATTTGGAAAATTGCGTCAGGGAGTCTGAAGGCGGCAAAGAATAGAGAAAGCGAATCCGGAGTAAAATAACTTGCCAAAACCCTTTGTCTTACAAGCCCCAGGATCATGGAAAAGGCGATCATAATCATAATGAGAGTGGCTGCAGACAAAACGGAGTTTTGTTGAGAATTTATAATCTTTTTACCTTTAGCAATCAGGTTTTCCATGTTCTAATAAAATTATGTGTCAGCGTTCAATTCACTCGCTTACCGATGCAAGATTCGATCTTGAATGCTGTCATTGATATTCTAGCTTCTTTGTCATATACTAACAACCGTAAAATGATTTCAAATTTTACATTTGTAAAACAAATATGCCAGTAACAAAAACAGCCAAAAGAGCCCTTAGGGGTTCAAAAAATAAAACCCAAGTTAATAAGATTTTGGTTAAAAAGCTTGAGATTGCTATCCGTGTGGCTAAAAAATCCAAAAATAACGAAAAAGTGTTGACTGCGGTTTCCTTGGCTGATCGTGCCGCAAAAAAAAGGATAATCCACAGAAATAAGGCTGCTAGAATTAAGTCTCAGCTTTCCAGATTGGTTTCTGTAAAGACTGCTCCGAAATCGGCAAAAAGCCCCTCAAAGAAAGCCTCCGCAAAGAAAAAATAAGCTTTTTCAAAAAGAACTTCTTTCACGCTTTTACATGTGCTATATTGATTTGGAGCCTTTGGTTGTATTTAAATCATGCCCAAAAACAAAGCTATAAATCTACTTCCCCAAGAGGAATTTAATGCCTCAACTGCAGGACGGGTTTTGAGGTGGGCTACGAGTACCTTCCGTATAATCGTAATTGTTACCGAAATGGTGGTCATGGGAGCATTCTTATCACGATTTTGGCTGGATGCTCAAAATTCGGATTTAAACAATTCTATTAAGGTAAAAAGTGCACAAATTTCTTCACAGGCTGATTTTGAGAAAAAATTTAGGGAAATACAAGCAAAACTGAATATTTTTGACAAGATTAGTCAAGATCAAGACACTTCAAAGGTTATTGAGAAAATCGCAGATAATGTTCCGGAAAACATTATCTTATCAAGAATATCTCTTACAAAAGGAGCCGTTGAAATTCGCGGATCATCATTTTCTGATTTCAGTATTGTTCAGTTCATCAACAACTTACAAAGCGATCCATTCAAAAAGGTTGAGCTGGGACAGGTGAGTTCATCGGAAATCAATTCAGGGGAAACTGTTTTCGTAATTAATATTACATACTAAAATTATGGCAACCGGTTGGAGATCATCATATTATCGATATAAAGAGTTATTTTTAAACGTTTCTGATCTTTATAAAAAAAGGGCAGATCTTCGGGCGTTTTTGGAGATAGTTTTGTCAATCGTGGCAGTAATTGTGTTTCTGCTTTTTGCCTTAAAGCCAACTGCTCTAACCATTATTAGTCTGACCCAACAGATTAAGGAGGAAAAGCAAACACTGTCTGTTCTTACGAAAAAGGCTAGCGATCTACAAAAGGCCAACACACTCTTGGCACAAAACAGCATATATGAAGACAACATTAATATTGCGGTTTCTTCCACTCCAATCCCGGACATCTTTGCCAAACAAATCGAAGGTCTGGCTGTAAAAGACGGTATAGATTTAATGGGACTTGCCATTAATGACGTCATTTTAATTGGTAAAAATAAAACCGTCAGAGTATCCGGTGAATTCAAGCCGCTACCGGAAAACGCGAACGAAATGGGATTCTCCATCAGCATAAGAGGCAACTATGCGAATATTGATAGTTTTTTGAGAGATTTTGAAAATATGAGAATGATATCGGCAATCGACAGTGTAACAATTAACTCTTCCGTAACGGATGCGGGAAGAGTTATAGTTGCTGTAATTTCAGGCAGGGTTCCATACCTGAGCAGTAATCAATAATTATGAAGAAAAATTCTCTTCCAAAACCAATAACAATTTTAGTTTTGACTCTTCTCACGGCTATTGTTTGGGTAAGTTTAAATATTTACCGCGCAGTTACAGTTAAACCAAACACCACTGTTCCGGAAAATATTTCTCAGTCTTTAAATCCTGTTCTTAACACTCAAGTTATACAAAAAATTGAGTCTGCTATTTTTCTCCCTGATTCAGAAATTCCTCAAATTTCAACGGGTGGAACCCAAACAGCCGCTCCGACTTCGACACCAATAGCGACACCTACCACAATAATTGAAGCGTCACCTAGTGCCTCACCGCAACCTTAGATATGATCAAAAAAAGCAAGATCCCCACAATTTTAGGAATACTAATACTTCTTGGGGGTGTCTTTGCAGGAGTAATTCTTTTAAAAAATACTCAAATATTTAAAATTGGGGCCAACCCCACCGCAATCCCTAAAAACGTCAGAGTGAGTAACCTTTCCGATTCTTCAGCCACAGTTTCATGGATTACAGAAGACCAAACAACAGATTTTATTTCCTACGGCACGAGTCCGAATACAAGTACTATTGTCAATGAAAGTGAAGGGAATCAGAAGTTTTTTACACACAGTATTACAATAACCGGACTCAATCCTGAAACAAATTATTATTTTGAGATAAACTCAAATGGTACGGCTCACGACAATAATGGCATTCCGTGGCAATTTTCAACAGGCAAGGCTCTATCCATCAGCCAAGTATCAATTCCAATTTCGGGGTCAGTAATTACGGCTTCTGGACAACCAGAGAAAAGGGCAATCCTTTACGTTACTGTTGGTGGTTACGTCATCTCCACACTGACTTCAGATAATGGTACTTTTGTTTTACAACTTGGATCAGTACGCACCACAGATCTTTCTACTTATGCTCAGACAGATCCTGCCAAAACACTTCTGGAAATTTCCGTAACAACCGGGAGAGGGGAAACGGCGACTGCAAAAATATTTCCCCAATCGGCCAACCCGATTCCAACTTTGATAGTCGGACAGGATCAGGATTTTAGGAGTTTACAACCTACCGGATCCGGCCAAAACCCGGACGCAGATTTGAATCTCCCTGAGGCAGCTACAGCAGAGTCTAAATTTGATGTCTCCAAAATCAAAATCGACTCATCTAAAACTGTAACATTGGACAGTGTAAATGAAGGGGAAACTGTCACGAGCGACAAGCCTCAATTTTTTGGCGACGGACCAACCGGAGAAAAAATAACCATTACTGTTCATTCCGAAACTGAGATTGCCGGTACAACCACAGTTTTATCAAATGGATCATGGAACTGGTCCCCGCCCACCAACCTTTCGGAAGGGCCACACACAGTCACAATTTCCTGGATCGATACTTCCGGTATAACAAGAACCCTAACGCGAAACTTTGTGGTTCAAGCAGGAGAACTTCCTGCTTTTGTTGCGTCTTCATCCGCGACACCAACCTCAACCAAATCGCCAACTCCTGCACCCGTCAAATCCCCCAGTTCATCACCGGTTAAAACAACACCCACAGCAATATCTACTAGCACTTCCACTGCAACACCGGCTGCTCTGCCACAATCCGGAAGCTTGACTCCGACGATTTTGTTATTTATGATGGGATTAGGAGTCTTATCGTTTAGTTTCTATACTTGGAAAACATCCAAAGATAATTAATATCGTGCCCAATCAAAATCAACCTGATCCGAATCAAAATACGCAGCAAAATGTAGGTGGTGGCGTTCCTTTCTCGCCGCAAGCAGATTTACCACCACTTCCCCCTGAATTTCAAAATATACAAAATGAAGGAGTAGATAAAAATCAAGCTTCACCCGCCGAAGCTCCAACGAATGAGGGTTCAGCAGCCCCACCAGCACCGGACATTTCTAATATTGTGCCCTCCCCAAAGAAAAAATTTGGGACAGGGAAAATAATTGCAACAATACTTAGTATTTTCTTACTTGTAGGCGGTGTTGGGGCAGGAATAATTCTAACCCAACAAAAGCAATTATTTCAACAAAAGGCCGAGACCACACAAACGTGTGAGAGCAAGGGACAAGTGTATTGCGGAGGCTGTATTAATAGTTGTGTTCCATATGAAGACTTTAATATTGAGGGCCAAACAGTTGGTTGTAATTATCTTATCCAAAAAAGATGCGGGTCAGTTGTTGTTCCTGGAGAAAATCAAACCTATTGTGATTCAAACGGCTGCACAGGAAGTTCTGCAAATAACTGTGTTGTCAACCGATATCGCTGCGACCGCAACAAAGATCTTAGTTCCGGGTGCCAGGACATTGTAACCGGTGGTCCAACGTATGACACCCTGAATTTTCAAGAAAGTTGTGGGGCAGAACAGATTGATGTTGCTTGTGGTGGTACTACTGTCGATTTTGTCTCAAAAATTTATGCGAATGCCTGTACGACAACAACGCCAACTCCCTCCACACCCACCCCAACCACTCCTACTCCAACCACACCCACTCCAAGAACTCCTACACCCCCCATTGTGGCAGCCCCTTACTGCGGGGCAGTTCTGGCGTATGATTCAAGCTGGAAGTCTCTTTCGTCAACCCAGCTTTCTGCTCTTAAGGAAGGTGATTCTATAAACTTTTGTGTATCCGGCAACACAACCTCGGGCACTTTTGATATGGCACGCTTTACCATCAATGGAACTCAAATGCCGGATACTACAACCAAAAGACCCAATTCTGTAGATTTTTGTCAGTCTTATACAATTCCCAGTGGCAAAACAACATTTACGATTTCGGCTAAAATACACCATTCAACGTTGGGGTGGTTTTAAAATATGAAAAAACCTATTAGTAAATTCGGAACAATATTAATAATACTAATAACTGTCATTCTGGCGGGAGTTGCTATTTTTACTGCTTACAGGCTTTTCCAACTTAGACAAGAGCCCGTGACTCCAAACGTCCCATCAAGTCTTCCTAAAGCCGCAGACGGATCAGAGGGTAGTACTTGCGGGTTTGATGAAAGTGTCGGCAAAAATATAGAGTGCGCACCAGGACTTATATGTGACATGTCCGCACCAAGTCTCGGTGGTGGAATGGGTGTGTGCCGAGCCTCAAAGAGCAGTTGTTCATTAAGTTTTACCATTGCAACCACCACCACTCCGGCACCCGTTCCGGGATTGAGCTGTACATCCAAACGCGCATGGCAGGATGATGACAGAAATAAGCCATCTGTCTATTATTTGACAAAAAGCATAAGCGCCGGGTCAGATATTACCCCAGGACAAAAATTAGTTTATTCGCTTAGTTATAAAAACACAGGAACAACTGTGGTAAATTCTGCAAGTTTTACAGACGTGCTACCAAGCCAGGTTAGTTTTCTGGACGCAGACAGCGGCTGTAGCTACAACTCCGGTGCACGAACCGTAACATGCAGCCTAAATAACATCGCTGTTGGCTCAGCAAGCCAAAAAGCAGTTCGTGTACAAGTCTCTAATACGGCAGTCGCAGGAAGTCTTATAAACAAAGCAAGCCTTCAGGCGTCTGGAGTTGATACTTCAACATGTCAAATAGCTCTAAACGTACAAACTTCAACCAGTACACCAACCAGTTCACCCACCCCCACTTCTACCTTTACAAGCTCACCGACCATTACTCCAATCGCAACAGGCACACCAGCTCCAGGGACCGCCAGTCCGACACCGGCACCAACTGAAGCTGCTCTTCCTGTATCCGGTACAAGCTGGCCAACTTTGATGGGAGCCGGAATTGGAATAATGGTTATCTTTGGCGCAATACTTTTAGCTCTCTAAATTCCCTGTGAATAAATTTATCTCTTTGTTAACTCCGAGCATAGATTTTGTTAAAAACAACTTCGAAAAAATTATTTTAATCATAGGTTCAGTTATCGTGCTTTATTTTGCCTACTGGATAACTTCCTATTCTTTAAAAAAATTGAAACCTGAAGTTTTTTCCTATTACCCATTTAATAAGTTTTTTCCAAAATCCGGACACTGGTCTGTTGTTTATTTTTTGATAACCATTATCCTCCTGGGGCTTTTAGTCTACATTATTACAAAGGGTGGTTTTTATCTGTCTCCTGCCTAAATTATCTCCAGCTTGCTATCCAATAGTAGCTTCGGTCCAGCCAAAGAGGGATTTTTAATCCTGTCCAGTGGGGATAGAAGTAAAAAAACATTAATAGAACAATAAGAAAGTAAGTAAATATTAACTTAGGGTTCCTGCGAAGAACGTAGCCTGTCGCGATTGCCAAAAAAGGAATTGATGGGAGGTAGTGGTACAAAAACATGATTCTCGGAGACGCTGCCCAAGGAACAAAAAATACTAAGTAAGAGAATACGACAAGTCCAAGTTTTTTGTTTTTCTCAAGATACGCATAGACGGCACACACGGCGACCGAGGCAATACCAAACCAAAAGACAAAGGGATTCCCCATCGCATAAATTCTGGATACCATTCCTGCTACTTCGTTACTTGTATAAAGATAAATTGGACGAATTAAAAACGGCCAACTCCACCAGGGAGATGAATACGGATGTGTGGCCCTTAACCCGGTGTGATACCACCACATTTGCTTTTGCATTCCCCACCAAATGGAAAGCGTGTGGCCAGTTGTAAACATGGGTAGATAACTCAAAAGGTATATTGCAAAGGGTAATATACCAAACCAAAGAATTGATAATTTAAATTTACTCTCCCGTTTAAGCCAAAGAATAAAGATGATGGGTGCCACCCAAAGGGCAGACCATTTTGAAGACAGAGCCAGTCCATAAGACGCGGCCGACAGAAAATCCTTTTGCTTGAGAAAAAAGTAGATTGATAAAAGCGTGAAGAAAAGGACGTAGCTGTCATTCATTCCCATTCTTCCGAGAACCAGAGGTAAACCGTCTAAAGAAAACGTCGCAGCAGAGATTAGTCCCACTGCCTCATCTTTAAATATCTCCTTAGCCAAGAGGTATACCAGAAAAACTGCTCCAACTCCAAGCAGTGCTCCGGGGATTCTCCAACCAAAAGAGTTTTGACCAAAAATAGTCATACCCAAAACCATTCCCAGTTTAGACAAAGGAGGATGTGTCCATTCATAGGCAAATCCTTCGGGTGGGGTATTCCACCATTCCCAAGCTTTAGCAGCGTCTTCCCCCATCATTACTTTTGCAGTAAAAGCGTGATAAACCTCATCAAAATACATTGTTGAGGGAGACCCTAAATTGAAAACTCTTGCAATAAAAGCAAAAGCCAAAATCGCGTAAAGAATATATTTCGACTTTTCTTTTGAAAGCTTTATTTCAGGCATTTTTACTAATGTTGCCTTTTTGTTCTTTACACCATTGCTATAAACGAGTTGTTTCATTGATAGCACCACTTTTTTCCAAGAGATTCTTTTATTTTTAACGATCGAGTAAAATATAAAAAGTAAAAAGCCTATTCCGAAAATTATTAAAAATTTAATCAGAAAATCCGGAAGTATTTGAATAAAATCGTTAGTTATCCATTGATACGAATAAACCAGATTTAAAACATAGACCACCGAAAAACCGATATAGGGTAATAAAAATACAGGATTATCGATTGCCACAATCGCAAGCGGTGCAAAGAGCGGTAAAAGATGTCGTTCATGCATTCTCGTAAAAAACATAAAACTTGCGGCAAAGACAAAGGAAAATAAATAATACGGTGAAAGCTTGTTTTTGGCAGATTTAAAACAAAGAAAGACCGCTGCCGCAAAAACCAAGACATAGCCTCCAAACTGGTAAAAGATATTGTCGGGTCTCCAAAATCCAAAAAGTCCCCAGAAATTGAACGCGTTTATGGAGGTGTAAGGATATTGATTTGCCGAAAAATTCAGACGGTTCAAAATAAATTGAATTAAATTTCCTTGCGAAAACGGTATAAATCCCAAAATAAAAATGGATAGACCCGCTAAATTATACTTAATTATTTTTGCAAAATTCCATTTGTTCATAACCATCAAAAATAAGATTATCGGTAAAATGAAGGCGGCCTGTGGTTTAATCAAAGTTCCGGCTGAAAGGACGGCTGCAGACAATAAATAATTTCTACCCAAAAAATATATTGACGCGACTGAGGCAAGCGCGGTTAAGGAATCAACCTGTCCCCAAAGTGTTGAGTTGGCCAGTATCGCAGGGTTAAAAATATAAATTATTGCCCCAATCAATCCCCATTTTTCACTTTTGTGTTTTTCCAAAACTTTATATATCAAATAACCTGTTAAAACATCGGATAAAATCGCAGGCAGTTTATAAAGGAGAACTTCGGGGATAAGTCCCAACAAATTGATTTTTCCCAAACCCCACAGGAAATAAAGATAACCCGGCAAATAATCACTCCAACCGTTGTAAAAATTCTTAAATCCAAAACGTGCAAGGTTTGAACTCCAGGCAATAAATGTTCCTTGATCAAGCTGTAAAGTTCCGAAAAAAGAAAGTAAAATTCGGAGAGTGAGAGCAAGCAATAAAACATATACAATATTAGGTATGAAGAAACTGGCTTTTTTGTTTTTTATTTTAACCTTCATTGTTTATCTATTTACGTCGGCAGGCCAAACACCGTATGACTATTTTACCCGACTTTCCGATGCAATGCTCTCGGGAAAATATTATCTCACTGAAAACCCTCCCTGGCTTTCTGAGTTAATTCCTGCGGGACAAAATAAATCTTCCGGTGAAGACATGTTCTATGTAGTTTATCCCCCAATGCCGGCAATTTTAGCAATGCCTTTCCGATTTATCCTGGGTAACAAATTCGAACAACAATATTTGGCTCACTTCTTGGGTGCAGGAATTGTTGCACTCACCATGTTAATCGCCTGGACTGTAAAGCGCGATGGTTCCCCACTAGAGCGAAAAAAAATATTAATTTGGGTGGGGCTCCTAAGTGGTTTTGGAAATATTATCTGGTTTCTGTCGGCAACCGGATCATCCTGGTATCTGGGGCAGGTGTCCTCGGCATTTTTTCTCACTTTCGCACTTTATGAATCTTTAACTAAAAAACGATCATTTTTGGTCGGTATATTTTTTGGCGCAGCTTTTCTATCCAGAATTAATATTTTTATTTCATTACCTGTGTTCTTATACCTACTTTGGGACAAAAAATGGTTCAAAAACTATTTAAAAATTGGCCTGGGTATTTTACCTTTTCTCCTTCTTAATTTTACCTACAACTTTATAAGATTTGGTGTCGTTTGGGACAAAGCATATTTTATTCTTCCCCAAATATTGAATGAACTTAATAGACCGTGGTTTGTAAAAGGTGTGACTAATATTGCCTACATACCAAGTAATTTAATTGCTGCCTTTTGGTCATTCCCGAAAATTCTAAACACACCTCCTTATATTGAACCCTCATGGTCATCATTGGCAATTTGGATAACAACTCCGGCTTTTATTTTTGCTTTCTTTTCATCAATAAAAGAAAGACTGACTCGGTTTTTATGGTTATCTGTACTTCTTACTTTTCTGGTCGTCGCAATGCATGGCGGAACCGGATGGGCACAATTCGGATATAGGTTTGCTGTAGACTTTTATCCGTTTTTATTTCTTCTGGTAATAAAGGGGGTGAGTAGAACCGGGTTGAGATGGCACCATTGGCTTCTTCTTGCGCTTTCGATTATTGTGAATCTTTGGGGAGTGCTTTGGATAAACAAGTTTGGCTGGGTAAGTTTTTAGAATGAATAAGATCATTTTTTACCTGATCGTTAACAGAATTATAATTCTTCTCTTGGCATTTTTTTTATCGGGGATAAGACACTTTTACAACTTTCTTTTAACTTTTGGTGGAAGATGGGATGGCAATAGTTATACATTTTTAGCGACACACGGATATGTAATCCAAGGCCCGGAAAAAAGCTTTCTGGTTTTTCCCCCTCTATATCCGGCATTTATCAAAATATTTTCTCTCTTCGGTCTCGATCCAATACTGAGCGGGGTAATAATTTCAAATGTCTTCTTTGTACTGGGAATGGTTGTTTTATACAAATTGGTTGAATCAACTTGGAATAAGAAAGTTGCTCTATCAACCGTAATTCTAATTTCAGTTTTCCCAACCACATACTTTTTTTCAATTGCCTATCCTGAATCACTTTTTGTTTTTCTATTTTCTCTTTCTTTCTATTTCGCCCACAAAAAATCATTTTTACTGTCGGCTCTGATTGGAGGATTTGCAACAATGACACGTCCTTTCGGATTGGTAATTTTTCCGTCGATTCTTGTCTTCATGCTAAATGCAAAGAGACTAAATTTAAAAAATTTATTGCTAACTGTTCTGCTTTTTACATTACCGATACTCCCTTACTTTCATATAAACTACTCACTTTTTGGTAGCCCTTTGGCTTTTACAACACTTTTAAAACAAAACTGGCAAAAAAGTTTTGATTTCCCCTGGAACGGAATTGTTTCAAGCTGGAAAAGGGGAATTTTTACAACAGATTCCTTTTCATATAAATATTTTGTGGGTTATGCTGAGGCAATCACTTCAACCATCGCTTGGATTTTTGTTGCACTGGGAGCCAAAATGTGGAAGATCAAATCCCCATACTTTCTTTATTTATTTTTGGGAACATTCTTTTTCACCTCGACAGGTTTTATACTAAGTGCTCCAAGATACCTTCTTTCAATCCCGCCATTTTTTATTCTTTTTGCAGAACTCATTTCAAAAAAGAGGTTTATTTTATTTATTTTTGCACCGATTTGTTTAGGTCTTCTTTTGTGGTTTATTCACAATTTTGCATTGGGCCAGTGGGCTTTTTAAATACCGAGGATTAAGGTAAACCATTCATTGATTTCTTCCCATTTTCCGTTGCCAGCCTTTGGCGTAAAAACGTATAAATTATCGTAGGCTTTACTAATCGGAGGATTAACCAGTAAACCATCCGGGATGAGAAATTGATTTATGTTTTTACTTCCGTCCAAAATTAATCTGATTAAAATTCCGGACGCCGGTAAATCAATATCGGTCTCAACATATTTTTTGACGATATTGAGCATTGCAGCGTCTACCTTCGGATTTAAAAGTACTTTCGGTTGAGTAATTTTTTCCTTAATCGCCCCAACTATCTTTTGCTGTCTTGATTCTCTTGCAATATCCGTTCCTTCTGTACCTTCTGCATGACGCGATCGGACGAATTTAAGAGCAGTTCCTCCGTTCATCGTTTGGACTCCAGGGTTAAAGATTATCGTTTCATAACGGCAGGTAAAAGTTGTGTCTCCTTCGCAGGTGTCGTTTTCGCGTCCTTCAATCGGGTAAAGTTTGTCTGTAAAACCATTCTCAACATTGACTTCTATTCCACCCAATGCATCAATAATGTCTCTAAAAGATGAGGAATCGATTACGGCACCATATTGAATTGGCTGCCCGACAACCTCCTCGGTAATTTTCTTTGCAAAGGCAATCCCTCCACCAGTCTCTTGACTTGTAAAATAGGGCGTACCCTGTTTACCCCAATAATAAGCAGAGTTAATTTTTGCTCTAATTTCGGGTATCCAAATATCTCTTGGAATAGAAATCATTTTGATCTCAGTCCTGTCCAGCGAAACCGAAACCAAAATCATTGTATCGGTCAGGTCTGCTCCGTCATGGGCTCCGCCCGATTTTCCCATTACCAAAATATTTGTTTTTCCTCCATTCGAAGCAATTTGATTCGCAGGAGAGGCAATAAAATTATAAACAGTTTTTGCTGCCAACGGAAATTTATAAACAGCAAGACCGACTCCGAAAAAGGGCACTAAAAAGAGTACCAAGATCGTCAAAAGAATTATCTTTCCCCACCTTTTTTGGTGCCTTGAAACCACAGATTCTTCCGGTCGCTCCACAAAACTACCCGTGTTAGAATGATCAAGCATGTCAGATATTAGTATAGCTGGTTTAAACGAACAACAAAAATTAGCAGTTACCTATACCGACGGGTCGCTTTTGGTTTTAGCAGGAGCAGGTTCCGGAAAGACTAAAGTTCTGACCCATCGTGTTGCATATTTTATTTCAAAAGGCTTAATGAAACCTGAAAATGCTCTTCTTTTAACATTCACCAATAAAGCCGCTAACGAGATGAAAGAAAGAATTGTTAAACTCCTGAGCAATCAAACATCCGTCGCCGGCTCTCAACCATTGGCTACCACTTTTCATTCTTTTTGCGCAAAGGTCCTAAGAGTAGATGGAGAGAATATTGGAATTCCCCAAAATTTCATTATCTATGATGACCAGGACCAAAAGGAGGCAGTTAAGCAGATAATGGAAAGACTTAATATTTCAATCGAGCAGTTTAACCCTTCTTCAATTCTCAACGGAATCAGTGAAGTCAAAAACCAAATGCTTAGTCCGGAAGAATATTTAAATTTGGTAAGAAGCGATTGGCAGGAAATTGCCGCCAAGGTTTACTTTGAGTACGAAAAAAATCTTAAAGAAATAGGGGCACTGGATTTTGATGACCTTCTTATTAAAACAGTTAAACTTTTCAAGGAAGTCCCTCAGGTTTTGGAGAAGTGGCAAAAAAAACTTACACATATCTTTATTGATGAATGGCAGGACACAAACAAGATTCAATATATTTTGGCAAAGCTTCTTGTGGGCGGGAGTGAAAATATTACCGCGGTAGGGGATGCTTCCCAGTCTATTTATTCCTGGCGCGGAGCCGACTTCCGGAATATTAATTATCTTATGCGCGACTATCCCAATATAAAAGTAATTAATCTTGAACAAAATTACAGATCTACGCAGAACATCCTTGACGCAGCCAACTTGGTCATATCAAAAAATACGAGTCACCCAATTCTGAAGCTTTGGACTGAAAAAGATAAGGGGTCAAAAATCAAACTATATTCAGCCAGGAACGGATTTGATGAGGCAGATTTTATTGTTTCAGAAATTCAATTTCATAATTCTGGATACGGCGGCTTTGCTGTGCTTTATCGCACTAATGCACAATCCCGTGTTTTGGAAGAAGCATTCCTGCACGCAGGCATTCCCTATATCCTTGTTGGCGGAGTTAAATTTTACGCTAGACGCGAAATTAAAGATGTTCTGGCTTTTGTCCGACACTTTGTAAATCCTAAGGATCCTGTATCTAGAAAAAGGATTGGAAAACTTGGCAAAACCAGGCTGAAAAAGTATGAAGAACTTGTGATAACTTGGAAAGAGAGTAATAGAAAGTTGGAAGATCTTAGTACTCTTGATATTTTAGATGAAATCATTCAAAAAACAGATTATCTTGCTCTTTTCCAGAAGGAAACCGAGGAGAATTTGGCTAGATTGGAAAACCTGAAAGAGCTGCGAAGCGTGGCAACAGAGTTTCCCAACGTTAATGAATTTTTAGAAAACGTCGCTTTGGTTGAGGCATCTCAAGATTCCAACAGACATATCACTCCCGGTGCCCAGTCGGGTGAACACGTGACTCTTATGACCCTCCACGCCGCTAAGGGTCTGGAGTTTCCGACTGTTTTTATCATAGGAATGGAGGAGGGGCTTTTCCCTCACAGTAGATCTTTGATGGACTCAAACCAGCTGGAAGAAGAACGCCGACTTGCTTACGTTGGAATTACCCGGGCTAAGGATCTTCTTTACCTAACCTACGCATCCTCCCGCCTTTATTTCGGGGAAAGAATCAGCAATCCTCCAAGCAGGTTTATTATGGACATTCCTGAGAATTTATTAGAAAACATTGGGGGAGAAAGTATAAAACCGATCGAAGAATTTAAACTAGATTCTATAGATGATATAAAGGGGACTTTTGACGATATAATAGATAAGTATCTGCCACACAATAATGAATAACTTGGACCAAATTGTCACAAACTTCTTTTTGGGGAGAGTTTAGGAAATCCTGGGGAAACGAGGTTCTTGAAACAAAATACGGAATACTGACTCTTCACAAATTGCCATTAACAAACTACAAAATCGGTATGTTTATAAAGGGACCGGAACCCAATCAACCAATGCTTACAGACTTAAAAGGAATTGGTAGAAAATATAAACTTGTTTTCATCAAGTTAGAACCGAATGTTGGTTGGGAATTTCCAATTTCCGGTCCAAAATCTTCAATTAAGTCCAAACTAATTAAATTACTGAAACAAAACGGAGCTGTGCAAGGAAAAACACTATTTACACCCACCACTTTTCAAATAGATCTATCCCCAAGCGAAGAGGAGCTAATGAAAGGCTTCTCAAGTAAAACCCGCTACAACATAAGGCTGGCTGAAAGGAAAGGTGTAATAGTCAAGGAAAACGGCTCCGACAAAGCTTTTTCAAAATATCTTGAGCTAACCCGCGAAACTGTTGGAAGACAAGGATTTTTTGCCCATACTGAAAAATATCACCGGCTGATGTGGAACATTTTGAAAAAAGCCGGAATAGCCCGCTTGATGGTTGCTACTTATCAGGGTGAAATTATCACCACCTGGATTCTTTTTGCCTGGAAAGACTTTTTATATTACCCATACGGGGCTTCTACCGAAAAACATAAAGAAGTCATGGCCAACAACCTCATGATGTGGGAAGCGATAAAATTCGGCAAAAAACTCGGACTTACCACGTTTGATCTCTGGGGGAGGGAGGAAGGTAAAGGTTTTACAAAATTTAAGGAAGGTTTCAGCCCGAAGGTGATAGAATTTTTAGGTACGTGGGATCTGATAATAAACAAGCCGCTTTACATGATTTATAAGATAGCCGAATATATCAGGTGGCCCGTACTTAAGCTGTTTGCGGCATCTGGATTATCGAAACACAGATTTTAAAATTTAAGGGGGTGAGAAAAAATGAATAAAAAAATCGTAATCGCAATATTGGTTTTCCTTGTAGTAGGTTTTCTGGCGTGGCTGTATTTTAAACCCGCAAAAATAACAACTACCCAGTCAACTAATGACACCGCTGCGACGGCAGACATTACTATTTCGAACTTTAATTTTTCACCGTCATCTTTTACTGTCAATGCAGGACAAAAGGTTGGTGTTGTAAATAAGGACTCTGTGCAGCATTCACTGACATCCGATGACAAATCGTTTGACACTGGACTCTTATCAACCGGCCGGGAGGGAAGTTTTACGGCACCGACGGTTCCGGGAACTTACAAGTTCCACTGTGCGCCGCACCCAGACATGACAGGCACGCTAATTGTGCAGTAAGTTATACTTACTCAAATGGTAGATATACGTCAATCCGTTCATTTTGCCAACTATCTTAAAAGGCTTGGCTGGACGGTTGAGCGGATCGGAGAGATAAACTACTTCATTAAAAAAATGCCTATCGTGGGCTCTATTCTTAAACTGCAGAGGCCCGAAGAAATCAGAATGGATACGATACAAAAGTTATCCCAAAAATACGGTGTTTTTCAGATAGTTGTTGAGCCGTCCCTAAGTTCCTACATCGGGCCCCTCGAAGATCGTCGCAATCTAATGTTAGCACACGGCTTTAAATTATCAAAAAGCACATATTTACCTTCAAAAACGCTTCAAATTGACTTGACAAGATCAAAGGAAGATATCCTCCAAAATTTTAAAAAGGATGCACGACAAGCCATTCGAAAAACTGAAGGCCCTGAGCGAAGCCGAATGGGGAAGGGGTTATTTATAAAAGAATACTCAACCCCCGATGAAATAAAAATATTTCGGGAGGGGTGGAAAAAATCTGTTAAATTTGATCGTTATGTACCAAGCACTGAACAACTCATTAAGTTAAAGAGAAGTTTTCCATATTCTAAGTCCCTATTCCTTGCGTCGCACAATATATCTGGCAGAATTATAGGAGGAGTGATTTTCACGACTTCTTCACACGAAAGATCAAACTATATCACCTACTATTGGCAAGCATTCACAAACCCTGAGGGCAGGTCTACCCTATCCCAGTATTCCCTCCTCTGGAGAGGAATACTATGGGCCAAAAAGCAGGGTTATAAGATCTTTGATTTTGAAGGTATTTTTGATCCCCGCTTCCCCAACAAAAGCTGGTTGGGATTCACCCACTTCAAGGGCTCTTTTGGCGGCTACGAAGTAGAATATCCTGGATGTTTTATCAAAAATCGTCTACCATTTAAATCATGAAAACACTGGGAGAGTTAGAGGCAGAGGTAAATGAAATTAAAAAAAGGAACGTCAAAGTCGAAACAGACAAAGCTTGGGAAACTTCAATTACCAGACGTTTACTTTTGATTGTTTTTACTTATCTCGCAATTGCAATCTACCTTATAACCTCATTAGTGTTCCATCCTCCTGGTTAAACGCCATCGTGCCGGCAGTTGGTTTTATGCTTTCAACTCTTACATTACCTTTTTTCAAAAAAATTTGGGTTAAATACATTAAAAAATGATAATTAAAAAGAAAACTTGGACCGAAGGGTTTGAAAAAATCCTTTCTGGAGAAAAAACTTTTGATGCTAGATTGGTAAATTTTGAGTGTAAGCCGGGTGATACTCTAGTTTTAGAAGAATACGACCCGGCAAGGAGAAAATATACTGGTAGAAAAATCGAGAAAGAAATTAGCTTTGTTCTAGATACCAAAAAGCAAAAGTACTGGTCTCAATCCGACATAAAAAATGTGGGTCTTCAAATAATTGCATTTAAATAGCTTTTTTAATTCTCCTTAAGTTTTCCTCTATTATCTCCTTTTGTTCCGGCCAAAAGAGTTGGGGTAAATTATTAATATCAAACCAATCGAAAACTAAATCTTCTTCACCTTTTTCCAATTTTTGTATCCCATCAACCTGGTTTGTAATAAATAAATAATAACTGGTAATTCCCCACCTATCTTTTTCAAAAGACAGTCTTTCCTTTTTTCCTAATAGACATATCAAAGTCAAATCGCTAATTCCAGTTTCTTCAGAAACTTCTCTCGCAGCGGCATGTTCCAAACTTTCACCGTTCTCCACACCACCTTTGGGAAGCATAAATTTGTTAAATTTGTTATCCCGTATAAACCCAATCAATAAATTGTCCCCATCATTTCTCACAACAACTTTGATTCCTAATTTTGCCGCATTATCAAAAGTTTTAAACCATATTTTTGAACGAGTTCTGTAAGTTTCATTGTCTTGATAAAAAACTCCGGTATAAACTATTAAATTTTTTAATTCATCTTTATTCATATAATAACTGCTCTTAACCATTATAGTTTTTTTGAAACCTCTTCTTTAATCCATGCATAAGTTTTTTCCAATCCATTTTGGAGCAATTCACTA
>Ga0208957_1000946_pt1 | contig 17178 bp, 16 predicted proteins | sample RifOxyA1_FD_184029 | JGI IMG/M metagenome (GOLD analysis project Ga0208957, IMG submission 184029) | Groundwater microbial communities from Rifle, Colorado - Rifle Oxygen_injection A1 (SPAdes) | ecosystem: Environmental > Aquatic > Deep subsurface > Groundwater | place: Rifle, Colorado, United... | reverse complement strand
ATTGTAATTGTTGTAGTTGTAGTTATAATTGTAATTTTCTACATTCACAGTGGTTGATGCATTTGCAGAACCAGTACTGTTTGAACAATTAATATAAAAAGTTGTTGAACCTGTCAAAGCTCCAGTGTAGAAAGTGCCAGAAGTATTTTTGCTTCCAGACCATCCATTTACTCCACCACTTGCGCTACAAGAAGTTGCATTACTAGAACTCCAAGAAATCGTGCTTGAGCCGTTGTAGCTGACGCTAGATGGACTTGCATATATAGAAACGGTTGGGTTTGGAACTGTTACTGGTGCTGGGACATAGACAGGTGTCTGAACATATACTGGTGCTGGAGTGTAAACTGGCGCTGGAGTATAAACCGGATAGCTGTAACTATAACCGCCATAGTTGCTATAGCCACAACCTACGCAAGCTGTGTAATCGTATCCATAGTTGTAACTCGGATAGTAGCCGTAATCATAGCTACCATAATTGTTGTAGCCATAGTCGTAATTATCATAATTATAGGCATAGTCATTATAACCATAGTCGTTGTAACCACTATAATCATACCCACCACCGTAACCATCGTAATTATATCCAGAATCATATCCACTATAATCATACCAACCACCGTAACCACCATAATCATATGCATCGCTGTAACCACCATAATCATATCCTCCACCGCTGTAATCATATCCACCACCGCTGTAATCATAATCTTGTGCATCAACGCGAATTGGTGCAATAAAAACAACACCCAATAAAAGTATTAGTGCCAATATTCCAAAAGATATATATTTGATTGTTTTATTTGTGTTTTTCATAAAATTAACTTTTAGCCCTTATTTTATGGACCAAAAAACCATAAAATAAAGGTTAAACGTGATTATTTAGACACTTTCAATTATATACTATATTAAAAAAAATGTCAAGTAGGACGCATCCTTTCAACACCTTGTAATCACTTCAGCCTTTACCAGCATAAAATACAAGGCATATGTCATATACAACAAATCATAGGTTGCCACGTGTTAGACGGGACGCAGTACGAATGCTCCGGAAAGGATATTCCACCAGGGCAGTAGCTAGACATTTTGGGTTCTCACAAAGTGCCATCGTTGTTTGGTCGAAGAAATCAAAAGTGTATGGAGATAGTCCAATTCCTACTCAATCTTCAAGACCTAAGACAAGCCCGAAAAGAATTCCTAATATTGTTCGAAATCAAGTAGCCGACAAACGCAAAGAATTAGGTCGATCAATTGAAGTCGTGCATCATGCACTTAAACAAGAAGGATTGAAAATTTCTCTCTCGAGCGTGTATCGTATATTGAGAGACAGATATCTTCTTAGGCGGAAAAGTCCATGGAAGAAATTCTTTCGTACATCTTTACGTCCAGAAGCCTTAAAACCTGGAGATTTGGTACAAATGGACACTATCCATCTGATGGTCAACAAAAGAATGCGTATATATGTTTACACCATCATTGACGTATATTCTCGAATCGCATATGCAAAAGCATGTTACAAAATATCTTCCGGTAAAACTCTAAATTTTCTCAAGGAAACTAGAACTCAATTTCCTTTTCACATCTCCTGCATTCAAACAGATCACGGACCAGAATTTGGTTCACATTTTACTAAGAGAATTGGTATTGTACATCGTCATTCAAGAATTCGAAAACCAAATGACAATGCCCATATTGAAAGATTTAATCGTACTCTAGAAGATGAGTGTTTAAATGCAATACCTATTGACGTTGTGAAAATTAACAAAGCTTTGCAAAAATATCTTTTCCATTACAACAATACCCGACATCATTTTAGTTTGAATTTTAGAGCGCCAAATGATATATTTCTTGACAGCTAAGTGATTACAAGGTCTAGGAAAGGATTAGTACCATATAAAAATGAAGAGGAGAGGTGGGTTTCCCTCACCCCTCCGTTTTACATAACTCTTGATTTCCTCTCACGTATTTACGTGTTGGAAGGCAATTCTGTGGCAGCTTGGACAAACCGCTGTGGTTCCCCAAGCATACCTGAGTATTCTTACTCTGACACGCAACCTGCAACCTTGGCACTTACATCTTGCGTAACGAGCCACTCTCTGCATGGTTTCCTCCTCTGGTTTCGAAATTAACCGTGAACAAATTGTACGTACTACTTTATACCATATTATTTTATATTTTGCAAGCAAACTTTTGCGGAGATGGGAGGATTTGAACCTCCGATACCTTTCGGTATGGCGGTTTTCGAAACCGCTGGATTAAACCACTCTCCCACATCTCCTTGTTTTATTTATTCTGAAATTATACCTGTGACTCTACCGGGAATCGCACCCGGATTTATTGCTTGAAAAGCAACTGTCCTAACTATTAGACGATAGAGCCAAACGTATACACTATAACATTTTTTCTGAAAAATAAAAGACCATTTAATATATTACCTTTTTGTTTTTATTGGTTTAATATTTGATTCTATAAAAGAATTATAAGATAAAAAATTTACCAAAAAAGAAGACAACAGCGGCTCCAGAAAAGAATCCGAGAATTGCGGGGATTGCTTGCGCTGGAAGCTTTATTGGTATATTTGTTTTTGCAGGTGTGGAATTTATTGCTGAAGCAGTAAGTGTTTCGGGATTTATTTTTATTGTATTTACAGATAATTTTTTTGGTGTTGTTTTTAATTCTTGAGTTTTTAGTATAGGAGTTATTTTTTCATCAGTAATTTGGTTATTTAGGTTTGCTTTTATTTCAGGTTTTGAAACTGTCTGCATGATCTCACTCCATGGTTTTAAAGTACTTGCGATAATAGTGTAACTAGTCGTCCAAATACGGTTTGAAAGTGTGTCTGAAAGTGTACTCATAGCACCATCTAGTGCTTGTCGTTTTCCAAGGTAATTACTTGGAGTAAATCCACTTTTTGTCCATGATTCAGAAAGTGCGCCCATTGCTTGCATTACCCAGCTTGTAGAAGATACATTATCCCAACCCCCATCAGTTTTTTGTTCGTTTATGAGGTAATTTTTCGCTTTTGCGATGGCATCAGAAACGCCTGCGATTTTTTCAAATGATTTTAGTGCTTGGATTGTGGCTGCGGTGATGTCTATGCTTTCTTCAAAAGAACCATTTGTTTTTTGTTTTGAGATTAAATATGCGATATCTTTAATTATGATTTCGTCGTTTTCAGTATAACCAGAATTTTTTAAAGGGATGAGAGCAAAAATGTCGTCATTGATTAAATTTATATCACCAAATTGTGTGCCGTCAAAACTTTTTGTAATAGCATCAATATAATTTACGCCATTAAATGAGTATGGATTTTCTCCAAGTGAAAGGAGAGCCATGGTTCGTCTTTCATTGTCGGTCAAAAGTGTGCTAATAGTGTTATGAGAATTAAAATAAGCAAGAATTTTTTCACGATAACTGCCATCTACACTTTGAGATACTAGAGCAATTCCTGCCCAGTCTGTGTAAAGGTCAGAATCACCGAAAGATCCATCTGGTGCTTGGACACTTTTTAAATAATCTAACGCTTTTTGTGTATCAAAAGTAAGTGGTATATATCCTCCTCCACCACCCCCGCTTCCACCGCTAGGAGGGTTAGAAACGGTGACTGTATAAGCAGGGAAATAAAAATCTTCAACAATGCCTAATGTATATGTATTTGCATCTGTAATTGTGATATTAGCGACACCGAGAGTATCAACTGGGTGGGTGGATACAACAGTTGGATTCCATTGATCGTCAGGGTTTGGCAATGTTACACCTACAGAGACGCTAGTGAGTGGGTTCCAAGAATTATCTTCATAATTATATTTTTGCGCTGTTGCGTTTAGAGATTCGCCGGAATTAATTGTATTTTTATCTAAAATTAGTTTATGTGAATTTCCAAAATAAATTCCTACAGTTTCTCCTCCAGAGAGCATCGTTGTGTCAATACTTGTAAAAGGGGAGATACTACCCACAGAAAATTGCCAATTGTCGCATAATTCTGTTTCATTTGCCGGCAGTATACATTTTAAATATTTTCCAAAAGAATAATCTTGAACATTTGAAATAGAAAATGCATCGCTCGTTGCATCTATGGATTGGAGTGTTGCTAGCACGCTTTTGTCAGCTAAAAGGGGAACTGTGTTTTGATAGATTACTGTGTCGCCATTTCGGATTATGAATGTTGAGGTGGGTTCGGGTGGAACAAATGTGTCTACTGTTATTGTATATAAAGAAGTAAGTGTAAGATCAAATGTTATTCCAGTTATATTTTTTATATGAACAATAACTGAATAAGTTCCATCAACTAGAGTCTTATCGCTTGGAGAAATCTCACCACTCCATGTTTCACTGCATTGTGAAGTTCCATCGCATGAAGCTCCAGGAATAAAATTTTTATAAATACTAGAATCATTATTATTTACTATTTTGACTGAAACCCAATTCTCAATATTCTCATCTGAAACAAAACCTATTTGTACTGGATTAATTAAGGGATTAGTTGTGATATTAGAGGAACTTCCATTTAATGTATAAGTAATAATAGGTACTCCATCTTGTGCTAAAGCAGTTGAAAAAAAGTTTCCCAAAAGAAAAATTATTAGAAACAAAAAATTAATTTTAAATATTTTTTTCATATTATTTTAATTTCCACTTTCAGACAAGGTTTAACCTTGTCTCATTTTAATTTCCACTCTATAATGTCGCCATTTTTGAGTAGGTAAGAAGAGACGCCGACAGATGCCTCCTTTCCATTAATATAATAAAATAGATTTTTGCCGTTGCCTGAATGTAATGTTCCGATGTCTGTCACAAAAAATCCCAATCCAGGATAATTCTTTCCGGAAAAGGTTATTTTACCTGCATTTTTTGCCTGAACTAATGCATCATAAAAAGTAGTGTTTGGAGCAGATTGTAGATTTATAGTTGTCTTGTCGATTAAAACAGTAGTAGACACATAATTACCACCCCTTACTCCTCCTTGATTAAGGAGGGGTGCTCCGACTTCAGGTCGGAGCGGGGTGGTCTGAATGAAAGTTATTGCAACAACAGCAAAAAGTAGAGCAAAGAAAAGTTTTATATAAATGTTTTTTCTATTTTTATACATAAAAAAATATCTTCCATCAATACTGAGCGGGAAGATATCATAATAAACTTTCTATGAAAAAATCTTCTGCTCGGAAGCTCTGCTAATGAAGACCGGACTAATCACAATGTGATATTACCGTTGCGGCACAGTAGAGGAATCAAACCTCATTTCCAACATTTAACAGTAAATATATAATACGCTTTTTTATTTTGTATGCAAGTGGAGATAAATATCTTCCAGCGCGCGGACGGCGTCGCCGGCGGCTATGTTGTTTTGGTGATAGAGGACATTAGTACAGTCACCAGCAGCCCAGATGCCTGCGGTCTCTGTTTTCTGATTCCAAGCGTCTATTTTTATTCTGCCTATTTCATCAAGCGGGACAAGGTCTTTTACGAAACTAGTGTTTGGTATCTGCCCAATTTCTACAAAAATTCCTGCCACTTTTAGTTCTGTTTCTTTATTAGTAACTTTGTCTTTTATAACTAATCCATCAACAAAGTCTTCTCCTTTTATTTCTATAATATCTGAATTAGTTATGATTTTTAGTTTTGGATTTTTGGAAAGTTTCTCAACAGTTATTTCGTCTGCTCTAAAATTTCTGCTTCTGCTAATCAAAGTTACAGATTTACAGTATGCGAGAAGTTGCGCAGCGCTTTCAAAAGCAGCATTGCCTCCACCGATGACGGCGACATCCATTTCTCCATACATAGGTCCATCACAAGAAGCGCAATAGGTGAGGCCTTTGTGTTCCAGTTTGTCTGCATTTTTGGCTTCTAGTTTTCTGCGTCCACTTCCGGAAGCGATGAGAATAGTTTTAGATATAAATTTTTCACCTGATTCTGTTTCTACAGAAAATAGGTTTTCGTGTGTTGGACACCCGGAATTCAGGTGTCCAACACCCGAAATAGAAGTTACTTTTTCACCTTCTTTTACTTCAAGAGTTTGTCCTTTACCCGCATTAGCTAAAACGTGTTTTTTGAAATTTTCCGCTAGTTCATTGCCAGAAAGGGAAGTTGTTCCAATCCAGTTATGAATTTTTTCAGAAACGACAGATTGCCCGCCCCATTCGGCAGTTATAAAAAGTGTTTGCAATCTTTTTCGAGAAGCATAAATAGCTGCTGCACTTCCAGCCGGCCCACCACCTATAATTATTAAATCGTAAGTCATTTGTATATTATACACTACATGTAAAACTTCTTTAAATCAAACTTTTTTCGGTACGGATTTTTTGAAGCTTAAAAAATCCTGAAGTTTTCGCCCCGTCGGGCTCAAAACCCCTTCAAAAGTTTATTTCAAGAAGTTTTTTACCAGATAGCTATTTATTTTTATCTGTAATAGTATTTTATGGGGGTTCTTCGACAAGAATCACTTTTGTAAAATAGACCGTAAAATAACAATAGCCAGAGAAATTCTGGCGCAACGGGAGACAGAAACATGACTGGTTTAGTAGCAGCACTTGAAAGAGTATTCAGAGGAACAATATTCCGTTATGACCTGGTTTCACCGATTGAGATTGGCGGGCTCAATATCTTCTCAGAGGACCAACTATATGAACTTTGCGATACTTTGCCATCGCCGAGGGATTTTGGGCGGTATCGCAGGCACGGTTGTGTGGTGGTGGCTGGCCCTTCGAAGCCTATGTCTTTGGCTCAAGTTCTGGATTTCTGTCCAGAGTTTTCCTTTCTTGATGCCAGCAGGTGGTGTCATGGAGCTGATAGTAAGGAAGAGTTTCCTTGTAAAGACTTTGTCAACCCAGGATGGGTCGTGATCAGCAAAGGCTTGGTTCCTGGTTCGGCCGGTTTGAGCTTGAACGAAGCACAGGCATCATTTGCGAGTGGTGTGGTTGTGTCAAATGCTGCTGAGGCTCTTTGGGCCTACTCAATGTTTGCGATGGCTCGGAATGTTTACTTGCTCAACAATATCTCTGCGCGCATCGCTGGAAGAAGTCTCGATGGTAGCGGTTTGTTCATGGGTCGGTATGGATTCAGAGGGTTTTACTTCGGAAAGTGTAAGGACGAAGACAAGAGCCGAAGTCTTGGTACTGTCTCTGTGGTTAGGTACAAGAAGATGCAATTGGTGGCTTGAGCACAAGCTAGGAGCCCGCGTCCAGGTGGACGCGGGCTCGGGAAAGTGATTCTTTAATATCGTAGGTTTGTCGGGCTTTGCGAAGGATTTTGCAAGGCCTTTTTTATTTCTTTCTTCTCAAGAATGCTGGAACAGCGCTCCAGTCATCTGTATCGTCTTCTATAATTATGTCTTTTATAGGCTCTGTTTTCTTGTTATCCATTTTCTTTATGAAGTCATTATTGTTTACTGTAGTTGAGCCTTTTGCGCTATTTATGCTGTTATTTATCTCTTTTTTAGCTGAATTAGCATTGTCTTCTTTTAAGAATGTTTGACTCATTACATTTTCTCCACTAAAAAGACTTTTGCGTGGCATGTCGGTAGGGAAGTTAGTAGCGATAACGGTAACTTTTAATTCGCCTTTCTTTAATTTTTCATCACGAATTGTTCCGAAAATAACTTTTGCGTCTTTGTCGATTGATTCAGTAATTATTTTTGCCGCTTCTTGAATTTCATGAATAGTTAAATCATCTCCACCGGAAATAGCAAAGAGAACTCCTTTTGCGCCGTGGATTGAAATTTCTAAGAGTGGAGAATTGATTGCAGCGAGAGCAGCTTTCTCTGCGCGTTTTTCACCAGAAGCAGTGCCGATGCCCATGAGTGCGCTACCAGCATCTCTCATGACAGCTTTGATATCTGCAAAGTCAACATTGATGATACCTGGGGTGGTGATAAGGTCAGAAATACCTTCTACGGCTTGACGGAGTACGTTGTCGCAACTAGCAAAAGCATCTTTAAAATTGGTGTTTTTATCAGCCAATTGGAGCAATTTATCGTTTGGAATGATGATGATTGCGTCTACTTCTTTAGATAATTCTTCAATACCTTTTTCTGCTATCTTCATCCTGTGATTACCTTCAAAGAAGAAAGGTTTGGTAGTGACAGCGATAGTGAGTATGCCTTGTTCTTTAGCTGCGCGAGCGACGATAGGAGCAGCGCCAGTGCCAGTACCTCCACCCATTCCGCAAGCGAGGAAAATCATGTCGGCTCCTTTGATAACATCTTGAATTTCTGATTTTGTTTCCTCAGCTGCTTTTTTACCAACTTCCGGATCCATTCCAGCACCGAGACCTTTCGTAAGATTTTTTCCAATGTGAATTTTTTTATCAGCGAGAGAGTGGTGCAAGTCTTGAGTGTCTGTATTCATACAAATAAAAGAAACTCCTTTTACTTTAGAATTTATCATGTGGTTAATCGCGTTCTTACCTGATCCTCCTATTCCGATGACCATAATGCGAGCAAAAGTCTCTATTTCTTGATTTATTTTTGGCATAGTTTTTTATTATTAATAATTTACTTGTATATGAAGCATACTAGCACTGAAGTAAAAAAAAGCAAATCATCAGATAGGCACTAGAAAATTAGGCACTAGGCCATAGCTAAAGCCTAATGCCTAAAGCCTAATAGCTATTTACGGCATCAGCTGTTTTATGCTTGATTTTACTGTATTTTTTATGTCTTTGAAGAGATTTCTAAATGACCCTTCAGAGTAACCATTGTTGTCTCTACCGGAAATTACTAAGCCGAGAGCGGTGAAATAAGCTGAATCGCGAAGTTTGGTTTTTAGATTGCCAAAAATATCTGTTGATCCGAGGCTGGCGGGGAGTTTTAGGATTGATTTTGAAAGTTCGATGAGCCCTGGTGTGTTTGCTCCTCCACCCACAAATACGATACCTGCAGGCAAGAGGCCATTTCTTTTTATTTTTCTTAAATGATTTTCTATTAATTCAAAAATATCTCCGAGACGTGCTTCGATAATCTCATCTAGTTTTTTCTTTGAAAAATTCTCTTCAATGGCTCCTTGTTTTAAATGTTCTGCTGCATCAAGTGGAATTTTAAATCCTATAGCTATGTCGTTTGTAATATCGGATCCGCCGTAAGGGAAAGTTTGAACCAGTATCGGTAATCCATTTTCAAAAACAGAAAGAGTCGTCGTCTGTTGTCCGATATTGACCAAAGCCACTCCGACGATTTTTTGTCTTTCCGATAATGCAATTTGTCCAGAGGCAATAGGGGAGGCGATGACGTCTATGGTTTCTACTCCTGCTTGGGCTACTACTTCTATCAGGTCTTCTAGGTGTTGAATGGAATAAGTCACAAAAAAGGCTTTTATTTCAAGCTTTGTTCCACGCATACCTTCTAATCTGCCCAATACTTCTCTTCCGTCAAGTTTAGAAGAAATATGAAATACTTGGATGATTTTTTTATTATTCAAATTTAAATTATCTTCACAGTCTTGGAGAGCTTTGTTTATATCTAAACTTGTTACTTCACCGTCGGCTTTGGAAATAATTACTGAGCCGGAACTAAATTCTCCACGCAAGCTTATGCCACCGATTGAAATAAAAGCGCGTTTTATTTTTATGCCGGAAGATTTTTCTGCTATTGATACAGCATTTTTTATTGAAGCATTTGCTTCTTCTTGATTTATTACATAACCATGTCGGAGACCAGAAGTTTCACTTTCGCCTACACCAATAATTTTAGGATTTTTTTCTCCTTTGAAGAATTCTCCCACGACGACCCTCGTCGTCGAGGATCCTATGTCTATTCCGACTGTAATATTTCTTATCATATTTTTCTTCTGCTTTCTCCATTGTACTACTATGTTCAAGTCCTTTCAAATGTAGCATTCCGTGGATAACTAAAAATCCCAAGAATTGTTCAAAAGTTCTCTCAAAATTTTTAGCTTCTCGTTTTATTAATGATGGGCAGAGGATTATTTCTCCTTCTTTTTTACGCAAAGGAAAAGATAAAATATTTGTTGGCTTATTTTTATTTCTGTATGTTTTATTTAGTTCTTTTGATTTTTTAAGAGAAACATAAGCTATAGATAGAGAATATTCTTTACCCAAAATGTCGTTTTTTAATTTCGAAAAAGACAAACTTGGGAGTTTGCCTTTTGTTTTATTTATGACACAAAAATTATCTTGCATAGATTACTTTGCTACCATCTTGCCGAGTTTTTTGAGCAATTCTATTTCTTTTCTGCGAGCGAGCCTTTTTAGTGCGCTGTTTTTTACTTTGAGTTTGGACTCTTTGCGGACATTGTAACGAGCGCCTTTTACTTTACGGATTATGCCTGATTCTTGAATCCTGCGAGAAAAACGTCGCAAGATGCTCGAATTATTTTCATTTGGATTTTTCTTCACTTCAATTACTGTTTTTGCCATAGTCACAGACTATCATATAAATAAAATTTTGCAAAGCCTGATTGACTTTTTTGTAAAAAAATATATTATAAAGAATTATGGATCAATCAGCTGACTACATCACTAAAGAAAAAAGGAAAGCATTAGAAATGGAACTTGAAGATTTAAAAGGCCCAAAAAGAAAAGAAATTTTGGCCGGTTTGGAGTATGCAAAATCATTAGGTGACTTGTCAGAAAACGCAGAATATCATCAAATCCGCGAAGATCAAGGCAAACTAGAAGCGCGCATCGTGCATATAGAACAAATCTTACAATCTTCTCAAACAGTCGCAAAAGGCGGGGGAGATATTGTAGAAATTGGCTCTACCGTTGTCGTGCAAAAGGCTAGCGATAAAGAAAATATAACTTATACAATAGTGGGTTCCGAAGAAGCCGACATGGCAAAAGGAAAAATTTCCAACAAGTCTCCATTTGGAGAGGCTCTTTTTGGTAAAAAGAAAGGTAGCAACGTTTCATTCAAGACTCCAAAAGGAGTAGTTAATTATAAAATAATTAGTGTATCTTAAAACTTTTTTAAATTTATTTTGAAAGTGTGGTATTCTTAATTTATGTATTGGGCTGATTCAATATCCGAAAAAGCAAAAACGCTATATAAAGAAAAGATAAAAGCAGGCATTCCGCTTGTCATTCGTGATGAAAAGACGTTGTCTGGACGTGTTCATGTGGGAAGTCTGCGAGGGCTTGCAATTCACGGAATTGTAGAAGAGTTTTTAAAAGATCAGAAAATTCCTTGTAAATATTTTTTTGAATTCAATGATTTTGATCCGATGGATGGTTTGCCAGTGTATTTGGATCAAGAAAAATTCTTACCACATATGGGCAAGCCTCTATGTGATGTGCCTTCTCCGGATGGTAAAGCAAAAAATTATGCTGAATATTTTGGAGATGAATTTGCTGGCGTGATATCTGAGCTCGGTTTTGTTCCGGAATATTATCGTTCTAGTACTTTGTATAGATCTGGTAAATATAATTCTGTTATAAAAACAGCTCTTCTAAATGCTGATAAAATACGAGCGATTTATAAAAAAGTTTCTAATTCCCAAAAAGAAGATTCTTGGCTTCCTCTTTCCGTAATTTGTGAAAAATGTGGAAAAGTTGGCACGACACGAGCGAGTTTATTTGATGGGGAAATGGTTTCTTATGAATGTGGAGATTTTGTAAAATGGGCGAAAGGGTGCGGATATAAAGGTAAAATCTCGCCTTTTGATGGTAAAGCCAAGCTTCCATGGAAAGTAGAATGGGCAGCAAAGTTTTCAGTAATGAATGTGGACATAGAGGGTGGAGGGAAAGATCATTCCACCAAAGGCGGAGCTAGAGAAATTGCAGACGCTATTTCGCGTGAAGTTTTCAAACGCGAACCGCCTATGAATATTCCTTATGAATTTTTTAATGTTGGTGGCAAGAAGATGTCTTCTTCAAAAGGTGCTGGTTCATCTTCTAGAGAAGTTGCAGATTTATTGCCTCCGCATATTTTGCGTTTGCTTCTTATCCAAAAAGATCCAAAGAGAGTCATAGAATTTATTCCTGACGGTGATACTGTTCCAATTCTTTTTGATACTTATGATAAATTTGCGCAGGATTATTTTGCAGATGTGAAGGATGATTTTACGAGGTTGTTTCCTTTTGTGCACTTACCAAAAGAAAGAAAGGATATGACAAAAAGGATTTTACCTCGTTTTTCCGAAATTGCTTTTCTTGTTCAGATGCCTCATGTTGATATAGAAAAACAAATAGAGAAAGAAGAGGGGACAGTTCTAAAAGAAGCTGATATTAAAGAGTTAGAAATGAGAAAAAAATATGCGGAAAAGTGGCTCTCGACTTATGCTCCAGAAGATTATAAATTTGAAATCCAAAAAGAATTACCGGAATTAGTAAAAGGTTTATCTGTTGAGCAAAAAGGTGCCCTCTCTCAGGTTTTGGCATTTTTAGAAGCAGAAAAAAATCTAGATGGGCAGATACTTCATACAAAACTTCATGAGATAAAAACTACTTTGAACATAGAGCCTAAAAAACTTTTTAGCGCAATTTATATTTCAATTTTAGGAAAAGAGTCTGGTCCAAAAGCTGGATGGTTTTTATCTGTCCTACCGAAAGATTTTTTAATAAAAAGATTTAAAGAAGTTGTAAAATAATCTCCCATAAATAGATATACCCCGATTGCGAGGCAATCAGGGGTACTTGTGTTTCAGCACCGAATTGTGCCGAAAGGATATTGGCGCACCTCATCACTGACCATCCAGTTCGGAGAGAACCGAACTAGCATTTCCCTCTATGATGAGGTGCGCACTGGCATCTGCAAAGAACAAGTTGGAGGAGGCCCTACCCGCACCCGCATCTTGCGTGACCAAGAAGTGTGGGTAGAGCGCTCCAGGGCCGTGGGAATACCTCGCAACTCTTAGGTTTCCAACACGCGCCACTTAGTAAAACATTAGTATCTAGGTGGGAGGAGTCCGTCCTATAATCTTTCCACCGATGCCGAGAACACCGATCCAGACTAGAAAGGCACCCCCCTCACCTAGAATACTAAAACTATAAAACTAAGGCGTAAATAAGTCAACGAGTAAGTAAAAAGTTATCCACATATAGGGTTTGGTGTTATTTCCTATAAGGAATACAATGTATATCAAGTGGGAAGAAGTGGGAAACCAGTTTATAAGTAATTTTTTAGAAATTTATGCTCATCGGCGAATATATACACACAATAGATGAAAAGAGCAGAGTTTCTATGCCGGCGAAATTTCGCGCAGAGCTCGGCAAGAAAATTATTATTACGCCCGGACTCGGAAAATGTTTATTTATTTTTACATTGAAAGAATGGGAAAAAGTAAGTAATAAACTTTCCAGTTCAGACTCGGATTTATCTTTCTTGAAAGTAGACCAGAGAAATTTCAACAGATACATGTTTGGGCGTGCGGCAGAGGTGGAAATAGATTCTATCGGCAGAATATTAATTCCGGAATTTCTAAAAGAAAGAATTGGTTTGAAAAATTCAGCGGCAATTATCGGAGTTAAAGACAGGATAGAAGTTTGGAATGAACGTGCATGGTCGGAGAACAAGGAACTCGTGGAAAAGCAGGCTGAACAATTGGCGGAAAAGCTTGGAAACGAAGGCAAATAGGATGGAAAGCGTTCATAGGACAGTTCTTTTAAATGAAGCTATAGATGGTTTGAATTTGAGCTCAAAATCATTGGTGATTGATGCCACATTTGGTGGCGGAGGGCATAGTCTCGAAATGTGCAAGAGATATTCAGGTATAAAAATAATTGCTCTCGATCAAGACAAAAGCGCTTTTGGAAAAGCAGAAGGGAAGTTCAAAGATCTGAATTGCGATATCACTTTTGTAAATGAAAATTTTAGGCAACTAGACCATTTAGAAAATTTCGGCGCCTTCGCCCTCGAGGACATAAGGACAGGGAACCCACGACGCTTAAATTTTCTAAATGGTCCAGTAGATGCGATTATTTTTGATCTAGGTTTGAGTTCTGACCAATTAGAAAATTCCGGAAGAGGATTTTCTTTCCTAAAAGATGAGCCTTTGCTCATGACAATGAAAGAAAATCCTACAGAAGAAGATGTGACGGCAATGGATGTGGTAAACACTTGGAGTGAAAAAAGTTTGGCAGACATTATCTATGGTTATGGTGAAGAAAAGTATTCTAGAAAAATAGCCAAAGGGATAGTGGAAGCTAGACAGAAAATGAAGATTGAGACGACATTTAACTTAGTAAAGATAATTGAGGATGCAGTGCCAAATTTGTATAAAAGAGGAAGAATTCCAAAAAAATTACATTGCGCCACTAGGACTTTCCAAGCCATACGCATAGCAGTCAATGATGAGTTAGGGGCTTTGAATGATGGATTGGAAAAAGGGTTCAAGATTTTAAAAAATGGAGGGAGAATGTCAGTGATTTCTTTTCATAGTTTGGAAGATAGAATAGTAAAAAGATTTTTTAGGGAAAAAGTAGAGAAAGGGATAGCCAAGTTGATAAATAAAAAAGTTATTTTAGCCAGTGATGAAGAAATAAGAAATAATCCGAGGTCAAGAAGTGCAAAGTTGAGAATTTTAGAAAAAATATGAGACAAATAAGTTTAAAATTTAATATGTTGGTAAAAAGTGTAAGTATAATCAATAATATTGAGAAACTTATTTTTAATACTATCATTTGGTCTTTTGGAGCACTTGTCCTTTTGTATTTAATATTTTTGGGAAATATGGTTAAAAATATTGTAGAGCGAAAAAGCCTCGAAGCAAATGCGCATGTCTTAGGGAGTGAGGTCAGAGAGCTCGAGCTCACTTATCTATCTATGTCCAATGATATTGACCTAAATCTCTCATATTCTATGGGTTTTAAAGAAACTCAAGCGACATTTGCAACTCGAAAAACTCTCGGTTTTGGATCTGTCAATGATTCAAAAGTAGCTCAAAATGATTTCTAGCCTTCTTTTTAGATCAAAAATAGTTCTCTTGTGTATTGTAATTTTTTCTTTTATTTTAATAACAAAGATTTTTTTTGTGCAGATTGTGCATAGAGATGCTTATTCAGAGTTGGCAGATAGACAATACTCCACACCGAGTGGTGACATCTATGAACGCGGAACTATTTTCTTTACTGATAAAGACGGACAGCTTATCTCGGCAGCCACTCAAACTACTGGTTTTAAAGTTGCTATAGACAATAGTGAAATTCTTGACGCGCAGTCAGTTTATGAAAAACTTTCAAAAATAATTAATATTGATTATGGTAATTTTGTAATGAGAGCAGGAAAAGTAAATGATCCTTATGAAGAAATAGCTTTTCATCTTTCTAAGAAAGAAGCTGATGCTATAACTTTACTTAAAATTCCCGGTGTAAGTGTTTTTAAAGAAAAGTGGCGTTTTTATCCTGGTGGATCACTGGCATCTCATACTCTCGGATTAGTGGGATATAAAGACACAGAGCTCGGTGGACGATATGGTTTGGAGAGACAGTATAATAATGAATTAAAAAGGGAAAATAATGATCTTTATGTGAATTTTTTTGCGGAAGTTTTTTCCAATATAAATAAAACTTTATTAAAAGATGAAGCAGGAGAGGGTGATATAGTTACCACCATCGAACCGATAGTTCAAAATTTTCTAGAAAAGAAATTAGTAGAAGTGGAGGAAAGATATCAAACAGATTCTATCGGAGGAATAATTATGAACCCTCAGGATGGGTCTATCTATGCTCTCGGTGTTAAACCAGATTTTAATCCGAATAATTTTTCTCAAGTCAAAGATGTTTCTGTCTTTTCTAATCCATTAGTTGAAAATGTTTTGGAATTTGGATCGGTTGTGAAGCCTCTCGTGATGGCTGGCGCGCTCGATGCTGGAGTGGTAACACCAAAAACGACTTATAATGACAAGGGTTCTGTAATTGTGGAGAAAAAAGAAATATTCAACTTTGATAAGGTGGGTAGAGGTCCAAATACGACAATGCAAGACGTTCTCAATCAGTCTCTCAATACCGGTATGGTCTTTGTTGAGCAGAAATTAGGCAAAGAACGTTTGCGTGATTATTTACTTTCTTATGGTATTAAAGAAAAAACAGGAGTTGATTTACCAAATGAAACTTCTGGACTCGTTTCTAATATATTAAACAGTCCGAGAGAGATAGAGTACGCAAATGCCGCTTTTGGTCAGGGAATAGCTTTGACTCCGATGGAAATGATTCGCGCATTGGCATCGCTTTCAAATGGTGGGAATTTGGTTGTGCCACATATTGTAAAAGAAATAAAATATAGCAGTGGTATGTCTAAAAAAATAAATTATCCAACGACGCGCGCCAAAATAACAAAACAAACTAGTGAAGAAATTACTAGGATGTTGGTAACTGTGATGGACAAAGCAATAAAGGGCGGTTTAGCAAAATTACCACATTTTAATGTGGCAGTAAAAACAGGTACTGCGCAAGTTGCGGACAATACGACTGGAGGCTATTATACCGACAGACATACTCATTCTTTTGTAGGGTATTTCCCAGCTTATGATCCGGAGTTTATTGTTTTTCTTTATGCGGTGAATCCAAAAGGAGTAGAGTTTGCGGCAACGACTTGGACTGATCCATTTTTAGAGATAACTAAATTTTTATTAAATTATTATGAAGTTTCGCCAGACAGATGAAAACAACTTTTAAAAAAATAATAGTTTATATTTTGCAAATAGAATCACGTTTAGTAATTTGGAAATATAAACCAAAGATTATCGCTATCACTGGGTCAGTGGGTAAAACTTCTACCAAAGACGCTGTGTATGCAGCTATTTCAACTATTGCTCATGTTCGTAAAAGTGAAAAAAGTTATAATAGTGAAATAGGACTACCTCTTACTATTTTAGGTGTTCCAAATGGCTGGAATAATCCATTGATATGGTTAATTAATATTTTAAAAGGTTTATGGCTTATTATTATTCCACATGAATATCCGAAATGGCTTATTTTAGAAGTGGGTGTGGGTCATCCGGAAGACATGCGTCGGACTGCCTCTTGGCTCAAGACAGATGTAGTCATCATGACAGCGATAGGAGAAACTCCATCTCATATTGAATTTTTTCATTCTCGTAAAAATTTGATAGAAGAAAAAAGTAAATTGATAAAAACTTTGAAATCAGATGGGCTTTTAGTATTAAATGCCGATGATGAAGACATAGTAAAAATGAAAGGAAAAACAAAAAGCCATATTATTACTTTTGGTTTTAAAGAAGGGGCAGATGTTTTGGGTTCTGGCGACAGTATTTTTTATGATGAGAAAGGAAT
>Ga0208957_1000941_pt1 | contig 17272 bp, 41 predicted proteins | sample RifOxyA1_FD_184029 | JGI IMG/M metagenome (GOLD analysis project Ga0208957, IMG submission 184029) | Groundwater microbial communities from Rifle, Colorado - Rifle Oxygen_injection A1 (SPAdes) | ecosystem: Environmental > Aquatic > Deep subsurface > Groundwater | place: Rifle, Colorado, United... | reverse complement strand
GCTCAAGGTCAAGGTTGGCATCGTTGGCCCACGAGTTTTCGCATCCCGGCTTGACCTGTCCTGGCGCACAACCCAACAGAACAAACCCGCAGAAAACAGCGAGTATGACCGTGAGCGCCATCCCAACCAAGAATCCTTCCGTGCTGTACCCTCTGAAACTTTGTCGCATAACCGTTTCTCCTTACGATAAGCCTCTCAACATTTTGTTTTGCCGATCTATGGGAACCTTCAATTCGTCCAACATTACCCTCAAAAGCTCGAATAACGTCCTGGTCTGTTTCTTGAGCATGTCTGTTCTCTCTGATTGGACTTTCTTTATGTCCGCTATGTCTTTCATTACGTCATGAGCCGGGAATTCGCTCTGGATGCGCTTTAATTCATCCAGGTCTATAATTGCTCTCCTGATTGGGCACATGGACTGAGTGGCAACACAGTTAGCCATTACCTCTTTGATCGTTACCTCCACTGAGTTCTTTATGTGCTCGGTGGTTTCTTCACGTGTCATGAACCGTTCCGACAACCTCCACTTGGTAATGACATGAGAGATAGCAGCCGAAATAGTTGACATGAGCCCTGCGAGAAACAGCATGTGAATCGGATCTGGATTCCACTCAGGAGGCATAATTCAAAGAGCCCTTTCATGGCCGGGTTCATCCTCAATAGATCTCCGGACTGGTTGAATTGTTGACGACATCATTCCTTCGTTCTCAAGAAACTCTGCATAATCTCAAGGTGAGCCTTGAATTGTAGCCCGGTCGCAGAGAGGTTCCTAGCCACAAACGTTAGGTCACTCGATCCACCAGGGATGGATTCAGAATGAAGCTGAACGATATCCCAAAGCATTTGTTCTGCAAGAGCCGCAGATCCCTTGGATGATTCAATAAGCGTTGCTATTTTAGAAAGAGAGGATTGGACAGAGAAGGGAGGTTTCTGTTGGTCGTTACTCATGGGTTTCCATCCTCCATCAATCTTTTGTATTTAGATAAAACTTCGTCAGAATGATGTTGCAGGGGATGGTATTTAATTCGCGTTGGTATGTGATTGAGTCGTGTTATGTATCCGTCGTCAGGAGTATCATGGTTGTACGGGGCAGGTGTGGCGTTACTTTTTAGGCATTGAGATAAGCGTATCCATGTTCGATAGAAAGCCCCCACGCTGAACCCCCCTTATCACTCGTACCGAAGTTCTCTCCGCGCATAGGGCTCCCGGGCGAGAGAGCCGGGGAAAGGAGGGACTAACCCCGAATGATTCAAAGCCCTAAGAGCCCCTGCACAGGAGAAGGCAACGACACCGAAAGAATAACGTCTTTTTGGAAAAAGACAAACCTTGCTTGCAATTTTACGGAAAAGTGCGGTAGAAGGATGAACACACGAATGAAAGGGGCCATGGAGGACTAGACTATCAAAAGGGGGAAAGCATGGGGAAGCTGCACGACAGAGACAGGCGCACAGAGTACGAAATCTACCTGGAAGACGCACGAAGAAACGAAGTCAAGAACCCTGATCCACACAACAAAGATGAGCTTGTAAGGTCAACCCTCTTTTGGGTCATAACGCTGGCTCTCCGATTCAAGCGCAAGTATCCAGCATCAGACCTCATGGACGTCATCCAGGCCGGGAATATGGGCTCATTACACGCAGCAACGAAGTTCAAGCCCACCGAACAATGCAAATTCACCACCTACGCCACGCCATGGATTTCCGTCTACATGGCAAGATGCCACTTGGCTACAAAGCGCAATATCTACATCCCGCCAGGATCTCAAATCAAGATGATGCAAAGAGGTGAACAGATCCCCTGTGAAATGTCTCTGGATGATCTACCCACAAACACTCGGCAGGTTGGAGACCAATCACCAGGCACCCAAGGCTTCGCAAACATTCACCCAGACCAGTCCCGCAATCCAGAAGAATCCTTGATCTACGAAAACCAAGTCTCAACCTGCCTGAACCTAATCCTTGGACTTCCACAAAGCGAATCTCGCGTACTCTGGAAGCGTCTCATAGACGAAGAGACCCTAGACGAAGTCGCGGCACAGACGAAGCCTAAGATGTGTAGCAAGGGGGATCACGTCTCCAAGGAGCGGATTAGGCAGATTGAACGGAAGGCTCTCAAGAAGGTTCGTGCTGCTGTTGCGGAAGGATGAAAAGGAAACGGCCGCTCTCTTTGCGCATCGAGAAAGCGGCCGTTCAGATTAAGGTGTTAGAGAAAACAATGTTGATGGTTTACATTCGCAAGGTTGTCAAAACGAGCTACCGAGAACAACCCGAGGACTTACCAAATTGCCTCAAAGACACACCTTGCTGATTAGATTCGCACAGCCGTCGCACCAATCATGCACCGTTCATATTGGACAGACGGGGAATTTATATCCCCGAAAGACGTGCCGTGCTTTCTTGCTGGGCTCACTTAGCCCCACTGTTCAACCGCCGAATGCGGCCAATGGAGACCGAGCCCGAAGCCGGGGCCACTCTGGCGCCGGAACCGATGGTATCGCGGACCTGGATGTCGTGAATGTCGATCATATTATAAAAGTTTCGATGTTGCCCCTTCAAAGCTTGGTCCTCTTCATGGCCGTCTCTCCTTTTGGCTGTTTTGGGGTTGACTCTGGACCTCTCATGCAAGACCTCACAGATGCGAAACATTCTTTAACCTGACAGTAGGTAACATTCTACAACGGCCTCAGATTCGGTGTCAAGAACTTTCTCGCGCCTCGTCAACCAGCTCACGAATCACCGCGCAAGCCACCGGGTCGTTATCTGAGTAGAAAGCTTTTGGCTTCACTGGTTTGGGGCTCCTTCCTACTCATCAATCACCAGGTCGATCCGCTCACTGAAAAGGGTTTCGGCTTCTATGCTATTTAACGGGAATCGTCCACTCAACGATCCAAACATGAGAATTTCACTCGATTGCCACGTCACAGAAAAGATGTGTGCCAGTTCAGGGAAGGAACTATTCTTTCTATGGCAAACATAGGTGCCCGACTCAGTCGGCTTTCCCGACTTCAGTTTGATTTGCATCAACTTTTCCTCTTCTCTTCAGACGTAAGTTCTTTGAAAGCGGATTCATCGATAATCACAACCGGGACTATCTCACCATCACCATCTTTTGTTTTGCGCTCAAACCCGTCTGGGGAGCACATTTCGACTTGGGAGCGTTGTGAGTAAAAATGGATGAACCGCTTCTTTTTGCTATCCCACCAAGCGAATCCGCTAGATTGCATTGTGTCTAAAATCATGTCCTCCTCCAATACTCGCAGTCTTCCTTGCGCTCCGCCTTTTCTCTTCCACCCATTCCAGATGCAAAATTACAATGCTCACGATGGCCCTCGTCAATCACACAACCAATTGGTTTATCGTCTGAGTCCAGTCCACAGTAGCACCCCCAAGAGTCAAAGTCCTTGCCGTCGAGGGCTTCAACTATCTTGGCGGCTATCCACTCTAGCTCTTCTTGGCTTGCGGGTTCTTTACTTTCCGGGGGATCTGGGGCATGAATCCCAAACGACCACCGCATGCTCCCGTCAGAATCAAGTTCATAGACATACGCCTTATCATTCTCGTACTGTAGGACTTTCATCACTTCCCCCTTTTCTTCAAGAACCTATCAGTAATGGCTCTTGACGATAATCGTCCCGCAACCAAATCAGCAATCATGATCTCGGCCTCAAGTATCGCACCTTCAGCACAACCAATTTTTCCAGTAAATCCGCAGGCTCTTTCCTGTGATGTTGGCTCCATCCCTGAATTGGGATCATACTTGAATATGCCTACAACGGGATACTTGTCATTATCGCTTTCAACTATGATCTCATCATCACCATTGAAATCCCACCAAAAACTAGGAACCTTTTTTCTTCTCATTGTCCCGACCTTTTCTTCAAGAACCGCTCGGCGTCGAAGCCGTCCTTGCCTTGGCACTTGGCTTCTTCGATTTGTTGCTCAAGGACGTAAATGCATCGTTCTGATATCTTGGCATTAGCGGTGGCATCATGCACGGCAATCAATAACTCCTCGTGATATTTTCTGTAAGTCTTTAGTTGCTTCTCGTGCCACTCAATCGGCATCTTCATTCGATGACTCCTTCTCCGTCTTGCTCAAGCACTTCTTGCAAGTTACCTTCACACCGTCGCTCTTCTCGGTATTCAGAATCCACCACTTCCAGTCTATATCTAAGCCACACAGCGTCTTGTCAGCATCGCAAGAACCGTGCATCGGACCGTAGAGTGAATCGTCACTTCGGCATCGGCTGGCTAGGTAGAAGTAGGGCATCACTCTTTCCTATTGAGTCTCAAGACACTTTATCATGGCTACAGATATCTGCCTTGCCAAATCCTCAGCAATCCGCTCACAAACAGCAATTCTCCATCCCATCTCATCCTTAAACCGATCTGCCTTTGGATTCCATTCAACAACAAATTTCCCCTCAAACTTCCGGCCATTAACGACAACCTCATACATACACGCCTCATCCATGGAAGGGATGTCGTTGTAGACAATAGCTTTTCCGTTGACCACATTGTCGGAGATCTGGATTTTATGAATGATGGACTTGTATGCCTTCTCCTTCATCTCTTCCCATAACTTGATACTTTCGTCGGTTGGTGCCCGGTTAACTGTAACGGTCTTGTCGTATGGGACATACTCGCGGCTTCTAGTCACGTAGGCATCAAACATTGTCGCCATCCTTCCTTTTCACCGGAGCCTTGAGGGGGCCGAAGAACAGGCCGACACGTAGTTCATCCTTCAAAACGTCATGGCCTTGAGCTTGGCTATCTGTTTCTCCAGGCTCTTGATCTTGCGGTCTCGCTTCTTGATGGCGTCGGCTATGGCCTTCTCTTTGGTGTCGTGCCAATCGGTGCCAAAGAACATGGCCTCGTTGTTGTAACCACCTGGCCATTTCACATCAACGGCAAGCTTGGTGCCCGTTCCTCCGACAAAACTGATTAATTCGCACTCTTGAATACCAGCCGTCAGAGCGTACTTCGTGATCCATACCGTTGTTGGCGTCGTTACTTCTTCCATGACTTACCCTCCTTCTCCAACTCAAACAGGTCGTCAACCGTTGTCTCCAATGCCCGAGCCATACTCAGCGCAGTCATCAGCCCAGGCTCACGCTTCCCTGCCTCTATCTCACTCACCGCAGCCGGCGTCATCCTGGCAAAGTCCGATACTCAAAGTCATTCGCACCTTCATCCCTTCACCTCCTCAAGAAAGTACATATCCGGTAACCACTTCCAGTCGCTTTCAAGCCTGACATTTTTCCCTTCCACTTTCAGGACCACGCCAGATCGAGGGATACCTACTCCCCGGTGAGCATCCCATGCTTCGACCCACTTCACGCGCTTCCCGATTAGCTTCTTGGCTTCCTTGGATTTTAGGGTGTTCATGAGCCTCCCTCCTCAATCATGCTCTTGATTCGCTCTGCCATTTCTCTTGCGGCATTGCAGTCGCTTACAAAGCCATAGCGGCTAACCACTGCATCGCCGATAGCTTCATCACATATTGCAATGCACCGTTCCCGCTCCAACCTAGTGGCCTCATTGCCGATATCCAGAATGCTTTGGAGATCGCCTATTTTCATCCCTCAATCCTCCCCTCGACCCACCGGCCCTTTCGTCCTTGACTGAATATCTTTGTAATCCTCAACCGATTTCACCGCTCTATCCTCACACCACAGTAATACTCCGGGTCTTGCCATTGCTGCTGCCAATTCGATCTCGTTTCCAGTCTGACACCAATATGTCCTTATGTGGCTGAGACTGCTCCCTGTTGCCATCGCCGCCTGCCGTTGCGTTCCCGCTATTATCCCTCGAACCTGCTTGATTGTGCCTGGCAGAAAGAAATTCCCCCCGTAGACTTTCATATCTTTCCCCCTTAAACCATATTGGATGAAAGTCTACAGATCCAGACACGACACCACTCCACACGGCACGTTACTAATCGGTTGATGCTCGACAACTTCCAGGATATCACCATACCCTTCTCGGATAATCGGGCGGCAAGCACACGGGCTGATAATAGCGTGTAGGTCGAACTCGTCTTTCGGCATTACGTGCAGCCGGTCCTCTACTCTGATGCTTTGCATGACGACACTCCTTCACAATTTTATTTGACAACAATACCTTCCCTTGTATATATAATTAGATACAATATCACCACGAGAACGTCAAGAAAAAAAGGAGCACCACCCATGAAATGGTACACATACAAAGAAGTGGCTGAAATGCTTCAAGTTTCAGTCCCGATTGTCCGCCGGTGGGCAAGAACTGGCAACCTGAACGTGGCAAGAATCACCCACAAAACGGTAAGGATCAGCCAAGAATCCCTCGACGCTTTCTTGCAGTCTCGAAAAGGACAGAACGGAAATGAAGGAAAAGTTTAAGCTCTATGCTTTAGAAGACTTTCCCGACTCCCGCACTGCGCCAGACTGGATTGTCCATGGCATAATCGAGGCAGATAGTCTCAACCTGATATTTGGAGATCCAGAGAGCGGGAAGTCTCTCCTTGCTATTGATATGGCGTGCTGTGTGGCATCTGGAACATCCTTCCACGGACTACCGTGCAAACGTGGTAAGGTCGTTTACATCGCCGGAGAAGGTGAATCTGGACTCAGGAGAAGATTTGACGCTTGGGCCGTCGCCACAAACACGAAGGTTCCACTCAGTTCGGTGTTTCTCTCAACAGAACCACAGTCCTTGTGCTCTCAAGGTAGTGGCTCCATTATCCAATCACTCGCCAAGATCCCGCCCGTATCACTGGTTATCATCGACACTCTATCCAGAAACTTCGGTGAAGGCGATGAGAACTCCACAACCGACATGAACCGATTCATAAAAGCCGTTGACCAGATAAGGAAGCTCAATGGCTCGGCAATTCTCATCCTTCACCACCCAGGACATGGAGACAAACATCGCGCCCGTGGAGCACTCACACTAAAAGCAGCCCTCGACTCTGAGTATCGAACAGACAAAACACGGTCAACCGGGAAAGTCGTACTCACAAACACAAAAATGAAAGACTTCCTCCCCATAGAACCAATCGCCCTCAAAATCTGCCAAGTTGATCTCGGCTCGGAAATAACAAGCGCAGCCCTGTTCAACATCTCTCAAGAACCAACCAACTACGTCAAAGCCACAAAAGCCGGTAGAGGCAAAAACCAAAAGACCGCCATGGACGAGCTAAGAAAACTCACGAACGGCGGGGACCATGTACTGTTCTCAAGGTGGAGATCAGCATGTGAAACCACCATGAAACCAGACACCTTCAAGCACGTAGTCGCAAGCCTAACCAAAAACAAACTTATCAAGATATCCGACGAAAAAGTAAGAAAATGGGACTAAGAAAAAACAGCCTATTTTCCCGCTATTTTCCCACCCATTTTCCCAAAACTTAATAATCATTGTCCCGATTTGGGAAGATAACGGGAAAATAACGGGAAGATTCCATGAAAATAAGAAAATAGCACCCTTTGGGAAAATAACCCTCCCCCCCTATAAAGGGGGAGTGTTTCCCCAGGTGTTTTCTTGTTACATCCAAAACACCTAGTTATGTGTGCGTGTGTGAATGCGTGACTGTGTGTTCCTGTAAAGGAGATGGAGACGCCGACACCCCACCGGCCATCCCGCTCCCCCTCCCGTCATCATCACATAGCCTCGTACCCCATAGCACCCCACCTGTACCCCATGGCATGGGTAGGGTGCCGAGAGGGTGGGCAAGGGGTAAGCACTTGGCAGGGTACGCACTGGGATGGAGGGGATACCGATACGCCAATACCGAGGCAAATGCACAGCCAGAGCCAATGTTAGCCGACAACAAACCCGCCCGGAAGTGGTGGGAATCCAGGTCCACAAATGGGGACAAAACCGAGGATAATCTATGTCAGGGGAGGCGATACTACCCACGACATGTCCCGACATCGCAAGAATCGTTATTGGTGGGAATCCCGACAAGGTGGCCTAGAATGGCTCTACACATAGCCGAAACGTGTTCAGTTTACATAAGCTTAGTTCTCAGACGTTGTAGTATCCATGCGGATCTACAGACGCACTCATTCCAGGACCATGAGACAAATTCCCACTTTCACCCCCAAAAAGAGGGGTCAATTCCCACTTTTGGAACGAGCCTTCACTCCCCAACGTCAATGACATCCTCGTCCGACTCATCGTAACTCTGCCCTGGATCATCGCCAGGTAGCTCGAATTGAGCACAGCCAGCAGCTCCGAGGGCAGCAGCTACGTTGGGGAGGATCACGTTGGTATTGGCACTCATAAATAGGTTTTGGACGGTGATCGAACTTGCGTTTGAAGGGAAGATCCCCATCATTTGTCCCAACCGCTGCTCCTTCTTGTCAGCGAGTGCCAGAATGTTTCGTTCTGACTCAGATAGTTCCTCGACGCGGTAAGCTTTGCCTTTCTCTTCGTCAACGTGGATACCGGGCGATTCATCGGTGTCAATCCTCTCGAGGATCTTGCCAGCTTTGGAGAGGCAACGGACGTGGTTATTGAGTACGTGGTGGGCGGTTTTGGTTATGAGTTCTTGGGACATGCGTTCGACCATATCGCGTATTTCGGCCTTTTTGAGCCTCCTATGGATAGTTGGTTGGGATAGCCCAGTTCTGGCCGCTATATCTCTTTGGCTCAATCCTTGGGCTGCTAGCGTGGCCGTAATGGTGTCGTTAACGATTGGGCTGTCTGCCATGGTGCTTTCCCTTCCGCAAGATTCAAGATGATTCGTACACGAACGACATTGTTCGCATACTAACGATATTCCACGGGTATTATATGGCTGGTTGGTGACGGATTGCAACGCCTGGATTTAACTGAGTAGCGATTCACCTTTAGAACTGCACCAATTGTCAATCTACGGTCAACGGCTTAAAACTTGACACTAATTGTCTTGTTAGCACTCATTCTCGGCAATTTTCTCATGGTCCACAGATCCTCATTGCAAGCCAATCCGCAAAATATTTTCGCATGGCTCGAAGATTCTTGCATTTTGATCTTGTTTTCTTTGTGAAGGCCGATTAAGTTTAGAGGCAACAAGGAAACACGACAAAACGAGCCAAGCGAATGCAAGCCTCTGACTCAACCTGCTCACTGAAAAAAGAAAAGCTCCTCACCTGGCAGCAGAGTAGAGATCGGGTGCCTCAAGTAGCTCAGTCCGAACCCAACAAGGACGCAATACGGCGAACGAGGGCAACAAAGAGACTGCACGACTGACTAGGGCCTCATGGCACTCAATAAGGGGGATGCCATGAAGGAAACAGGAAATTATCCGGATATCCAAACGTTCGCCAACGCAGCAGCAAGGCATTTTGGTTGTGGGAGAGCCGACCACATCATCGTATGTGAGATGGAAAACCCGAAGAGCCGGTCTAAGCTCGTCAATCACGTTAGCTATGGATACCGGAAGTACACCACCGGAGAGTACGTACCCAATAAGTACCTGGCTAATTTCGGATGGAAAAACACATATTATCAGTGCGCCGTAACAACCATTGGAGTGAGTAAAGACGTAGCCAAGCATTTTGGAATTATCTAAAGAATGGTCACACAGACACCAGCCATGAGGCCGTAGTGAGTTTTGCAGTCCTGAGTAGACAACCCACACCCAAAGGAGGGAACACAATGCAGCACTTAACGACCGAATACCTAAGGAACCATCTGGAGCACGTCCGCAAGGTTGGCGTAAGCCATGATCCGAGCAACGGGTTACAGGCAACGCTCGACTTTCAGGATGCGATAGGCACGGCAAGCCTACCTGAGATTTACGAAGTTTACAAAGATCTGAGTGTTCCAGACCGGAGAACGTTTGTTTTCGCCTGCACCGCTTCTTTGTGTCCCGAAATGGCCGAGGAGGTGATTAAGGAAACGGTCGTTCGCTTCATGCGATGGCGGGAACTACAGTCCATGAATGCGGAATTTGAGAAAGGCTGGAACGAGCTTGGAGCCGCAGAGTTGAGGTTCAACGACGCAAAGAAAAGCATCCACAAGCGCCTTAACGAGCAGAAGAGACGCATTAAGGAGTTGGCAAACAAGCTCATCCGAGCCGAGCAAGAAGTGCAAGCTCTCCACTACGATCTGAGTTTTGCACGGGGAAAGATGCGCGAGAACAGGGAATACGCCGAGAAATACCTACAAATAAAGGCTTTACTCTCTTGATTCAACTCCTGCCCGCCTCTTAACGGGGCGGATAGGAGCCGAGGCAAGAGGATGGACAACAACGACAAACACAAGGGGAAAGATTATGACCGGACACAACGCGAATACCAATGGAATCAGGGAATGCTCAGACATGAAGTTGGCTATGCACATAGCTATCGGGCTGAAAGCTCAAACCGGAATGGATCACACGGTCTGGAAGTCTCGCTTGGCTGGATATGCTTATGAGATCCGGGCAAACAATCGGCTTCTCCCGTGGGATGCCGACAAAATCTACACGACGACCGACTAGCAAAAGGGGGAAGATCATGAACGCACGACACAGAGACAAAATCAACGAGTTAGTGGATGCAATGGCGCAAGAAATCAAGCTGACTGCCGAGCGATTAGGGGCTTGTGGGGCGGTTAATCTGGACGATTACAACTCTGATGAGTACGTGTTGGCTAAAATCCTCGTTACGGCAGCAACACGGAAGCACTCAAGCGATTACGCGCCCCTGAGCGCAGAGCACAAGCGGGAGTTGAAAAACCTATCTTACTACTAACCGCGCTTCCACGCCAGCGTGCCCTGAGCGGGTACGTTGGAGCGGAGTCACGGAGAGGCAACACTAACCGATAAGGAGGATGAGTCATGGTAACGACAGCGAAGCAGATCATTGAGGCCCTACCGTTTAAGCAATTCAAGAGCCACCGCGCACACGATCAACGCAACAAAAAAGCCATTGAAGCCGCTGGATATCGAGCAGTCAAAGCGAGATACGACAACGCCGGGAATTGCACAGTATGTCATGAAGCCGGACGGTGCCCTGGATACCACGTATACCAAGAGACACCGAGTTATCGGCTTGCGGCCATTGGCGCTTTCTGGAAACTCCACGGAATCAAGAGACTCCAACGCAAAGAATGGGACTACGTTGAAGAGCACGACCGGCTTTGGATTGTTGGCAAGAATGGTGCTCAGTACGCAGTCAATGACACTGCGGAGCAAGATGGAACGGACGGGTTTGATTTTGAGATGGTCACTCCGCCTGAAAGTGACGAATAGCCAACAAAAGCAAAGCCCCGGCCGCGCCAACGGTCAGGGCTTAACCACAAAGGGAGGGATTACACAATGTCACTCTACGACAAAGAAGTCATGCCAAAAGACTCGGTAATCGCCATGATAGCCGAAGTGAGATCCGCACAAGCCGAAGTTGCACAGGCTTTCAATCTGCTCGAATGTGCAAAACGCCGCCTCAAGTTGGCATTGGGAGAACATCGAGACAACTTGTGGGAAGGAAACTTCAGAGGATACAACATGGAGCGGGAGGCTAAAGATTCCGCCGCACTCATTGAGCGCAACGCGTGGAAGTCGGTTGTTGCCAGGCTCCAAGTCCGCGAGATAGTGTCCGTGAAGAAACGTGAAGAGCTTGACCGGCAGCTCGATAACGGAGAGCTTCCGCTGCTCACGGAGCAAAACGTCAAGGCTTTCATCGACCAGCTTCACCGCGACATCGGGAGCCTGCTCGAGGATTCGGCTCGTGAGGTTTTCGACTGGCTGCGACCTACATCAAATTGGAAGCAACTCAAAACCAACGAGAAGAACACGTATGGACTGGGCGACAAGGTGATCATGACCTGGGGAATGGATTCCGAATACAACAAATCCATGCCGAGGCGAGTCAGTTACCACCACGAGAAGTATTTCCGAGCCCTGGACAACGTGTTTCATTTGCTCGACGGAAAAGGCGTGGCAAAATATCCCACGGACCTCTGCACATCCATTTCAACGGCTGGCAAAACAGGGAAGTGTGAAACACCATACTTTGCCTGTAAGTGGTTCAAGAACGGCAACATCCATATCCAGTTTTTGCGGATGGATCTGGTTGAACGGCTGAACGTGATGGCCGGAGGGGATAAGTTGAGACCTGCGGCGTAACCGCCTCCTAGCCTGCTAGTGCCCCTGAGAGATCGGGGGCTTTATGGAAGCTACGATGCAACGACAACCAACAGAGAGGGAGACGACAATGAGAGTGAAATTTTATGATGGTAGAAAGTTGGTAGCCGTGATCCTCACCAGCAGCCCGACCAGGGTCATAAATGAATGGATCATGAATCCGAACAGCCCCGCATGGACGCGGTATAAAATAGCCGCATGATTCTTTGCCCGCCGGCAACCGTGAGATTGTCGGCGGGAATGGAGACAGGACGGAAAGCGCAACTACAACCACGCACCCAAAAAGGAGCGGCCATGAACCTCGAAGGCAAAATCATCATCCAAAGCGGCGAAGGCGAAACAGGATCTTTTGATATCTATCTCGGCAAAAGATCGGAACGAGCAATCCAACTGAGACTAACCCGCGAGCGAAGCCACGGCGACCGATGGGCAAGAGCCTGGATTGAAGCGGGACCAGAATACGTCGAGAACACCTTTTTCGACTTCGACGGCGACGGCCTAAGAACCATCAACCCGGAAGACGTTGACGAATAGCCACCGTGCCTCAACCGCACCCGCTCAGCGGATATGCCACGTTGGGCGGGCGTAGTGGATGCATGGATGTTGACGATAACCCATAAGGGACGGAGGGAATGTCATGAATTGCCCAGATTGTGGATCGCGTATGGTCCCCAGAAGGATTTCAGGCATTGCAACAGATTATCTTTGCGAAAAATGCAAAGAAGAAAAGGAGGACCAACCTAATGCCAAACAAACCACCATACATAACGCTTCCGGTAAGAATAGAGCCATCATCGGTATATCACGAGATCGTTGACGCAGATGATCGACTCATCTGTTTTATGGGGATGAGCGAAGTTGCGTTAAAACGAGCGGAGATTATTGTCTCCGCCCTTAACATTGGGACATGGGAGACAAAAAGGAAGGAGTTTGAATCGTGCCAAAAAGCATGACCTGGCAACAAGCGGAGAGGCAGAGCACCAGAACCCCCAGCGGGAAGTATGCCCAAATGACAAGATGCGAGGAGTGTGGACGGCCAACCGGAGCGAACTACTACTCGCTCCCCGATTGCAACGAGACCGGGAAGGGACTGGTCTTGTGCAAAAAATGTGAGCAACAATTGAGAGAAAGCAAGTCCATGGACACCGCCGAAATCCACGACTGCCCAACATGCCGACACACATGGGAAGCTGGTTGTAAGGCGGACGGCTACCAGCGGCTTTCATGGAGAGAACAAACCGAACACTGGAAAAAGTCTGAAGTACCATGCCGTTTTTGGGAGAAAGAGGAGGAAACATGCCCAAGCCAAACAACCACCTAACCCCGCGAGAGGCGGCTGGCTCTCTCGGCATCACTCCCGATGCCATCAGAAAGCTTTGCAAGCAGAAGAAACTCGCCGGCCGTAAATACAACGGCCATCACTGGAGAATCGAGAGTGCGTCCGTCGAGGCGTGGAGGACACGAAAAGAAAGGAAGGGTGAATAACCCATGACAAATCTAGTTACATCCCCATTAAGCGTAGCCCACCGACTGGCCGCCGAAGCCGCGTGGCGTCGTGGCGTAAGGCCGTGGTCCGCATGTTGTGCCGAAGCACGCTCGATCCTCGGAAATCGTCGCATGGACCCTGCCGACCCAGAAAGTCCCGCATTCCTGCGCTCTGATATGTCGAGGGTAGAGTTGTCCGTTACGCTTCGGGATGCCGTGGTGTTTGGTGCTACGGAAGAGGTTAAGGGCGAGAATTTGGAGGACATGGAGGACGTGCCATGACTCAACACGTCGCAATAGTCCAAGACCTTACCGACCTGAGCGTCAAACTCGTCGGCCCCGGAGCCATGCAGAGGATTGCCGAGATCAACGAGAGTCACTATCTGTACGTCTCTACGGCATATTGTCAAGCATATCTAGGCATGAGCCACCGCGAAGCATTGAGGCGTACTTGGAGAGAACTGAAACTTGAGACTCAGCCGGTTTAGCCGGGAAGGAGGCAACATTGACACCAGGGGACGTCTACATCACATCGAGGGGCATATTGTGGCGATACATGGGCACGGATGCCAATGGATGGCTTGTGTTTCGCCTTGGGAATGACGGGAAAGGACGCAAAGAGAAGCACGTCCTTCTGCCGTGGAAATGGAAGCTTTTTGAATCAGCCGAGAGCTTGGACCCGGAACCAAGAGTCGGAAACCACAAAAGCCCCTTTGGAATTGGGGCATAAAATAGGAGAGAAGCCATGCCTGACAATATAGATCCTGCAATAGATTTCATCGCAAACGCCATCTATGTAGCGGAATCCCGTGAGCAAGGATATGAGCCGTGGGCGTGGAGAGTATTGAAACCGGAGGACAGAGAGAAATATGTTCTCCGAGCAACCGACCTTGTGTCAAAGTGGGTGGAGGGAGAAAACGAGAAGGAGATAATGCGGAATCGTCTTTAGATAACCAATCGCATGCAAAAGGAGAGAACCAATGGCAAAAAAGACACACGAAACCACCACACTGACCACCGAGCAGTTTGCCTGTATCCATTACGGCGACAGCGGCATGAACCCAAGCGCATTCTTGGATCAATTCTCTGGGATGCAAAACGTGATCTGGAACGATAACGGGAAGTGGGTTGAGGTTTACCGGGTCGTTCGTTAATCCACACACAAAAGCAAAGCCCCCAAGAGACCGATTTCTCAAGGGGGCCATTCCGCCAGTCCCGCCCGTCAACCGAAAACCGTGCGGACTTGGCAGCCTTTATATAGACTTTGTTTCGACTGATACTTTCGCTATTTCATGGCTTCCTCCATTCTTTGTGGATGGTTTGCGATCAAGTCTCACTCCTTCGCTTCAAGTCTTCGCTTCACCCCCTTCCTACTTCTCCCCCAATCCAAACCCGACCGATTCTCCGCGATCACGGTCAAGGATATACCGACCGTGCATCACCCACTCCCGGCGTTGCATATCTGTCATGCTCATTTCGATCTCGTGGATCTGCCGCATGTCGTGGATTCTGCGGTCGGTCTGTGCTTCCCTGGCTGGATCTGGAACCACTATGGCAGCACACCATAATACACACATACCTGGATTGGTCTGCTCTCGCTTGGTGTTTCCGCATCTCCGACATGGGAGATTGACAGTGGTTCTCGGCACTGGGTTCCCCATTGTTTCAAAGGCATCGCGCACAGCACGGCCGTATCTCGATTCTTCACAGGCGGCGCAAACGCTATTACTTGGTGCTGGTCCGTCGCATTTCTCGCAATCGCTCATCCCCCTCATCCCAATCCATGCCCCCTTGATTCCGGCTTCCACCGCTCTTGGATGCACCATTCCCCAAACCAAGTCGTGCAACTCCGCCTCCAGATTGTGAATTTTTCGTTGGATCACGAGGTACTCATCTCCATCCTCGATATACCGAAGCTTTCCTGCAAGCTCAATCCCACATTCGTTGGAGCAGCACACAAAGGAATGACCCCATGACGAACTACAAAAACTTCCGGGCTTCTCCCCGCAATTGGCACACGGTCCACACTGAACCGTGTTTCCTCTTCCGCATGATCCCATCTTACCCTCCCATGCTCTAGTTTGCGTTTCCTTGGTACTGGATTTTGTAACGTCCCCAACTAGGCTTTTTGACTTTGCGTTGCTCCTAGCGCGTCACAGAGGGCAAGAACTGACACATTAGGATTTACTCACCACCACGATTTGCAAGTTCCTCGTATTTCGTATTCGCGTAGTCGAGTTTTTGGAAGGTGAATCCGTTTGTGCCCCACTGGTTGGCACCAGGATAAAGCTCCTTGGCCTCGTATCGAACCGTTACCCCTGCAATCTCCCGCTTCCCCTCTTCTTGCTGACCGATGAGGATTACCTCGTAATGAGGAGTAGGATCGGCATGGCTCAAGTTGGTGCGCTTGTAGAGAGCTACGTCCTGCTTCCTCCCCACCGTGCGCTTGAGCATTTCATGTTTAATCCCCCCAACCGTGAAGACTTCTGGCAGTATCGTCATGTATTTGTCTCCCTCATCGTCGTCAATAAGCGCACACCTGGTCCAAAGCATAGACAGCCACAGCAAGAGCTGCTTTGAGGTGGCTCCCGGATATCCCGCTCAACGGACCCGGATTTTTCTTTGTCCCCTTCCCACCAAACCGCTCTTCAAGAGCCTGATTCACTCCCTTGTCCCCGGCCTGCCTATTGCCATCACAGATATTGGCAACGGCATCCTTGCGCGGGACAAGGAGCACGACGAATCCGTTTTGGTCGAGCCTATCCCAAAGCCGGCCATAGAATTCAATGGTGTCGAATAGGTCGTTGCTTCCGGGGAGACCATAGCCGCGCACTCGTTCAATAGCCACATGCTTGATTTCGTGAGTGCGACATATTTTACAGGCATCCCCAATAAGCACGTCGTTAGGGACGTCCCGCCCGATTGCTTGCACTCTCCCATCCCATACAACATAATCGCTGGTTTTGGGGCCTGGATCTATGCCGAGTATTGTTGCCATCACCCTTCCTTCCCTATCTCTGGAATGATAACGGTTCGTTCTTTTCCATCTTTGCCCCTCAAAACTGCCTCGGTTCCGATGTTGCCTGAACACGAAGCAAGGGGTCGTTCGTCAAAAGAAAAGGTCGGCATCCTTTTCTTTCCATCACTTTCCGGCTCCATAAGCTTCCGGGCCTCTTCCTTGGCCTCATCACGGCACTTTAAGTTTCCTGGCAAGGGCTTGAGTTGGCCGTTGACAGAGTACCACCAATTGTCGTCAAAGAAATAGACTTCAAGACTCATCCAACGTCCTCCTCCTTAACGAAAGAAGATATTCGCCTTCCCACGTCGTCAAGAATGCCGATATCACGCTTCAGTTCTCGCATTTTACGACTAACGATCTGATGAACAGCCTCGTGCTTTGTAGCTACCGGCTTTCTATTTCCATTCACTAAGTATCCTTCGTTCACCTTTGAAAAGGAACCGATTATCCCAACTGAATTGGTGACGTCTACTCGATATACCCGGTTGGGCGACTTTGGAAACATGTCGGTGAGTACGATTTCAAATCTTGCCATGGATCATCCCTTCCGTCTCAAGTCAGCCAACATCCCGGACTTGATGATCTCGGCCGGCATCTTCTCCCAGACCAGAGACTTGACGAACTGTTGAAATGTCATGCTGGCCGCTTCTGCCTCAACCTTGATCCAATCCCG
>Ga0208957_1000936_pt1 | contig 17344 bp, 20 predicted proteins | sample RifOxyA1_FD_184029 | JGI IMG/M metagenome (GOLD analysis project Ga0208957, IMG submission 184029) | Groundwater microbial communities from Rifle, Colorado - Rifle Oxygen_injection A1 (SPAdes) | ecosystem: Environmental > Aquatic > Deep subsurface > Groundwater | place: Rifle, Colorado, United... | reverse complement strand
ACTAAAAACTCCTCAACTTCCTATGTTTTATCAAACACAATGGGAGGTGCTGAGGCGGCTTTAACCTATACTCATACTACTGATGCGTGGATATTGAATATTGAAAGAAATGTCATTATAACCAGCGATAACGCTTCGTACAAAACATATGTGATGCTAGCGAGTCAGACGAACACAGGGAATATTGATTTAGATTGGATGAGAACAACTGGAGCTAGTTACAACACTAATCTAAGAGCAATCAGTATTGGAAATAACTGTAGCTGTGATTATTCTGTTGTCGATGCCCTTACTTCTTATGGATTTACTTTTACTGGTACAGATGTACGAAGTTTTACAGGATTAATTGCAACCGGAGGGGCTGCTACCTCGACGGGAGTCGGAGGTTTTACTCTAACAAGCGCCAAACAAAAGACACTTACTGATTGTTTTTCTTTAGACAATGGGCATCCTGGGTTTTACATAATATCTTCTTTTAGCAATGTATTTACGAGATGTTACTCGATAAGTTGCAGCAAATCCGCAATTAGCGGTTTTTCTTGGGCTGTAGTGTCGAGCAATAAAAATACATTTAATGATTGTGAATCACAGGCAGGTAGAGGTTATGGTATCAGCTTGAATGGTGCGGTAAGCGATACATTCAATAACTATTTATCTGGAAGTAAAGGAAAATTGCAGGGGGGTCATGTTGTTTGTAGTGCTGATACATTTAATTTTGACGTTTTATTTAATAATTGCCTTTTTGATACGGATACAGCAACTTTAATAGCTAACTACCTACTCATGCTTGATGGTTCTGAAATACGCTTCCATAAATATATGCAGACTGATAATAAACATAGGTGGTATACCAATTATGGATCTGGGCAATCTACGGGAGCAGGAATGACGGATACCAATGTAAGAACATCAGGATCAATGGCGGTTAGACTATCACCAGAAGAGGCTACAACTGGTTTACAATGGGAGTTTGATATTTTAGCTAGAGCAAACACAGGAGTTTCGGTATTTGGTTTTATTCAAAAGAATGCGGCGTTTAGCACTGATGATGTAGTGGTTGATTTATATCTACCAGGTAGCACAACTGCTGATGATACACAGACGATGCCCGATGATACAAGCTGGAACGTGTTTTCATTGTCAGCTAACTATACCGGAGATGTTGACTTATACGCCACGGTGAGAATAACAGCTAAAAGTGCCACTGCCTCAGCTTATGTTTATGTAGACGATATTTATAATGGGAGCAATGATATTACAGCTTTAGATGTATGGGAAAAAGGTAAACCCTCTCCTATCATGTTTGAGCAGTTAGGAGATGCGGCGGCAGTCTGGGCGGTGTTGACAAGTACGCTGACCACAGCAGGAACGACAGGGAAGTTATTGGTTGGTCTAAAAAACCCTTCGTTGTTACTTAATGGTCAAATAATTGTTTAAACAATGTTGACGGACAAGAGAAAACAAACTAAAATAATATAGCTAAAGTTTGAAACTAAGGCGCTCACGAGGCGCCTTTTTTGATGGCTAAAAAAGGAGGTGATTACACATGATGATTTATGATTTAGACAACGAATACGGTGCCAGAATAATTGGTGATGGTGAAGAGGAAACGGCAGCTTTAGAAATTAATTCTCTAGCAAAGCCAGCCATTGCTATTTATTCAACAGCTTCTGCTGCACCACTTGACGTGATGAGTCTGACTGCGGGTAACTCTTTCGGAGCTAGATTTAGAAGTGCTGTTACAACCTCTAGAGCCGTGGTAATTGGTAGAACAGTAGCAAGCTCGACAACGGTCGCGCCTCTGCTATTTACTAATCCATCAGCCGCATCGGCTGCTATCTTTGAGGTGGCTGCAGGGTTTATTTCTTGCACATCAGTTGTTTTGACAACTGTCGCCAATTTCGATTACGTTGTGCCAATTTCTCTAAACGGCAATATTAGATATATTCCTACGCTGGCAGCAGCGGGAATTGTCGGCGGAGCTAAGTTTGTATAACATGCTTGGCCGTAAGGCATAAATCAAAGCATGTGTAAAATACTATGAGTTGGTCGATACTAGATATACAGGAACAAATAGCTATTGAATTAGACCAGTCAAATTCTTCTGCCACTGAGGGCGGAACTGACTGGTCAATTCGTATGAAGGCTATCAATCGTTCCAATCGTGATTGGAGTGAGAGCATTGATTGGGATGTATTGCATAAAACAAGCAACGGTTTAACAACGGTGGCTGGTAATGCATCCTATACTTTACCAACTGGTTTTAAAAAGTTGGACGGTTTCCCTAAAATAACTTCAGACGGTACAACTGCTTACGATTTTCCCATTGTCGATATTTCAAAAAACAGGAGATATGTAGATAGTGACAAGTTTGTGAACGTAGTAGGGAATGAAAAAGATGGATATCACATGGTCATTCATGCTGATACGGTTGCTTCGGGCGCCTCAGTCCAGATTACTTATTGGGCCAATGCGGCTAGTCTAGCGTCAGCTGTTGATGTAAGTGAGTGTCCTGATCCGTCATTTTTAGTACAAAGATCACTTTATTATCTTTACAAAGGCCGGGAAGATGGTCGTTTCCCTGAAGCAAAAGCGGAAAGCGAGCGAATACTGGCTAGAATGATTGAGTCCGAAGCGTCAAAGGGGTTGGGACATGCTGAGCCAAGTGTTTCAGTTGGTCCAGAGGCTTACAGTTCTTGGAGGATAGGGAGGGATTAAGATGCCATGCCACAAATTAATTTTCAGGAAATTAAATATAAACCGCCTAAAACTCTAGTCGTAGACTGGAACACTTGGCGTGGTGGATTAAATACTCTTCTCAGGCAAACAGAAATAAAAGATGACGAGCTTGCTCAAGCCGACAACCTTATTCTTGTGGGTCGCGGTGTGCCTACAAAACGTCCTGGAAGTGACAACTACTTTTTGACGGGTTCATCGGTGGCAACAGGTGCACAACAGGTGAGAGGTTTAAAATCGGTTAATTTCGCTTCTGGTGTAACTGGTGTGGCCGAACTCCTAGCATTGACAGATGAGGGCTTGTTAACCAAAAAATCAGGTGCAAGCTACACAATTATTCCTGGGGCAAGTTATGTTAGTGGATATAACGCGGAGATGGTGCAGATATTTAACAGCGTTTACGTTGTAAACGGAGTTGACACACTAACTAAATACAATGGTGTAAGTATTGCCCAGTTCGTTCAAATAAGTAAGCCAACTACGGTGAGGGCCACCAATTTATCCGGTGTTTCCGGTACTTTCACCAAGAGCTTCAGAGTTTCAGCCTTCAATGATGTGGGAGAGACTTTGGCTTCTGATGCGGTCTTGATTTCCAATACACCACAAGACTTAGCAGATACTACCATTCGTCTGTCTTGGACAACCTCTAGTCCAGCTTCCGAAGTAGCAGGATATGCTATATACGGTGTGGAACAGGGGGATGAAAGATTAATTACTACGACAGACAGCACCTCATTAACTTTTGACTACAAAGGAATACCTGATCCCAGTGAATTAGTGTTTACGCCGGAAGCAGATACAACCGAAGGTCCCGTTGCAAGACACATCATTACCTATAAAGATAAGTTGGTGGTAGGCAATGTCGTTGGTTTCCCCTCCCGCGTCCAATGGAGTGGCGGTGGTGTAAATATTGACAAGTTCAACTGGAGGTATGGTGGTGGTTATATTGATATTGACCGGGACTCTGGAGACAAAATAACGGGACTCATCGAATTTCAGGAGAAGGTGGTTGTATTCAAGGAAAGATCAATCTGGGAAATGACCCTTGCTTCTTCGGATGGTATAGTCATACCAACAGTGAAATTGGTGATTCGGGGCATTGGCACTGTTTCAAGCCGCACAATACGACACGTAGAAAATGACGTTTTCTTCTTAACCAGGAGGGGTGTGTACAGCCTTGGCAATGAAGCCAACTATTTAGCCAATGTTTTAAGAACCAACGAAATATCAGCCAAAGTGCGTCCTTCATTTGACTCTTTGACACCATCCCAATTGCAGAACGCAACATCTATTTACCATGACAATAAATATCGCATAGCATTTCCAACGGGGTCTAGCGCCAAGAATTCCGCCGAGATAATCTACGACAGAGAAAGACTTGCGTGGATGGGCAAAAATACATATCCAGCATATCCGTCTATTTACGAAGTACATTATGATACCGATAACTCCGAACGCTTGGTGTGGGGTGATGCGGATGATAACTATGTGACGGAAATGAGTGATGGTTATTCAAATGACAAGGGTGTAAAAATACAGACAACCCTTTTGACAAAGAAAAGTAGCTTTGATGGCATTTTTAAGTTTAAACAGGTAAAGAGCGTGTACACCAACTGGAGGAATGTGTTTGGTAGTCCATTCGTCAACGTCATTCTGGAAACAAGAGATGGCGCAGTGGGAAGTGCAGAATCATTTACCATTACAGCTTCAAATGCTGGTGTGGGCTGGGGTTTTGATAGATGGGGAACGTTTAAGTGGGGTACGTCTTCAGGTGCCGGTGATGCTCGCGGTAGTAATGATCTTGTAAGAAGAACAAGAATCAACAAAGCGGCCAGAACAGTGCAACTTGAGATTACAACAACGGGTTCAAATGACAAATATGAATTACTTGCCGCACAATTGCGTGGCCAAGAGTTGGGAGAAGGAATTATCCCCAGTTCTTGGGATACAGCGTGATTGTGTTATAATTTATTTAGCGAAAGCTTGAAGCTGACGGACTAATGGCAGTCCGTCATTTTCATTTTTACGACCATGACAGCAGGAATCTCACGACCTAGTACAGAAGAAAATATATCCTCCACATTATCAGCGGGAATTACTGATGTGGCGACTTCTTTTGATATTGCTGATGCCTCCAAGCTAGTACAACCATGCTACCTAGTTATTGACCGCGTAGACAGTGCTGGATCACTGAAAGCAACCTCTTTATGGGAATACGTCAAGGTAACTAACATTTCAAGCAACACCCTTACCGTTACTCGGGGAGCCAATAATTCCACACCTCAGTCACACAGCTCCGGGGCGGTTATTGAAGCTGTGGTAACTAGTGCCATGTTTGAGGAGTGGTACGATGTGCTTAACCCAGAACACACAAGTACAGGCGGTCACATCATCAGTACTGCGACAATCAATAACGCCAATATACTTTCCGTGGCGTCTGTTGCTCACCTTGGAGTATTAACAAGTTTGCAAATTAACTCAGCGGCTACTGTAGTTGGCCCCGGCCTTCAACTCAACCCAGTATGGGTGATGTCTGGTTTTGTATCTGCGGCCACGGTTGGAGCCGGAAGGCCACTTGTTATGCCGAGGTCCGGCACCTGGCAAGCGTTTTATATGAACAATAGTTTGGGAGCTTCTGGATCGTCCGTTATCGTAGATATCAACAAAAACGGCACATCGATTTTTGACACTGTAGGACGCCTTACCCATCCTGCGGCTGGTACTTTTGCCTCTACTGCATCAGTAAAAACAAAAGACTTCGTGAAAGGCGATATCTTTACTGTAGACATTGATGCTGGACAGGCAGGAATGTGGGTAAAAGATTTGGTTGTACAAGGGAATACTGTATAAATGGCAATAACTCTAGACGCTACAGCGCAAGGAACGGGCGTTACAGATACATCTTTAACTTGGGCGCATACTTGCACAGGCGATAATCTAGCTTTGTGGGTAGCCTGTGGTATTCCAACCGCAGACGCAATAACCGGAGTTACTTACGCCGGGGCCGCAATGAGCTTGGTTGGAACCGCTTTGCTTTACAGCACAAGATATATTTATCTTTTTTACAAAGCAGGGCCGGCAACTGGGGCGAACAATGTAGTTGTTTCTTCAAGCGCAAGTCATATTTTACGTGGTGTTTCAGCTTCTTACACTGGTGTAAGGCAAACTGGAATTCCCGACGCCAATTCCACAACTCAAGGAAGTATCGCAGCTGGAGCCTCAATCACGGGAACAATAACCACGGTTGCGGATAATTGCTGGACTATTATGGCTGGAGCAATGACTGGTTCACCATTAAATGCTGGAGCTTCAACAACTGAGAGAGTGACAGCTCCTGAAGATGGCCTGTCACTATTTGACTCAAATGCGGCAATAACACCAGCAGGATCAGCAAGTTTGCTTGCCCAAAACGGAGATGCAGTCCCCAGAGATATGGGTGTAATAATTGCTTCCTTTGCACCATTCATTGCAACAGCAGACACATCGGGTGATAATGCCTTTTTGATGTAAGTTGACACAATTTGCTATTGTGTACTAAAATAAGGGCAGCTAAAGTTTGAAACTAAGGCGCCAGAAACGGCGTCTTTTTTAATGGATTAAAACACCATGAAATCAAAGAAGAGTAAAGAGGCAAGTAAAAATGAAAGCCCAACTTTTATTGTAAGCGTTTTCATGCCTATAGTATAACACACATGTCAATTTTTAATAAAGCAGCAGGCTATTTAAGCAACACACTTAACCGACCAATTTATACCCTTGGCGGTGGTGGTGCAAAGCTCCCGGAATTTGGTGTGTCTGAGTTTCTCAGCAAGTTTGCTCCTCGAGAAGTAAAGGCCTCAGAATATGGACCAAATCAGTCAGTTCTTTCTGCCCAGACGAGTCAACCTTACGGGCCAGCTTACTCTGGTCCTCAAACTACTAAATTACCAACAGGTGGTGGTGTAACCGGTGGTGGTGGTACACAAGCCCCCGCTGGTCAAAACATCTTAGAAGGCAATGTCAATCGGGAAATGAATGATTTGGGGGCTATCGTAGACCGTGATTATGAAAGTGCCATGGCCGGTCTCGATGCACAGGAATCAACGATTCGTGGTCAAGCTGCTACTTCAGAACAACAGATTAAATCAGAATATGCCCCAGCCAAAACAGCGATTGAGGAGGAGGGTGCGGTTAGGCAACAGGGATTAGAAGGTGAAACGTCTTTGGCCACCACACAGGAAAAAGGTGCTCTCCAGCAAGCCCGTGATTTATTCAGACAAATTCAACAGAAAAACATTTCAGGCCTTTCTGGTATGGGTATTTCGTCCAGTTCAGTGGCAGAAGCTTTGGCCGAAAGACTTGGTGTGGAAACGGCAAGGCGAATAAGTGGCATAACTGGTTCAGCAAATGAAGTGAGACAGAACATCAAAAAAGAGATGACACGTGTACAAACATATTACAAACAAAAAGTGTCTGACCTAGAACAACATATGTCTTCAAGTATTGCAGGTCTACAGCAAGAACTTTTGTCGGGGATTAACCAAATCAATTCCGCAAGAACCGTAGCCGCCAACGACAAAGCCAACAGACGTGCCGAGCTGATTAACAATGCCCAGAATTCTATTGCTCAGTTACAGTATCAAGCACAACAATTCCAACAGTCTCTCCAGGAATGGGCAACAAAAAAGTCTTCCTCGCTTAGCGAAGCGCAACAGTTTACCTATGCTCCAACTGATTACTCTGGTCTATCGGGTGCTATTTCAAACGTCGGTACGTTACCCAGCGTTGCAGGGTTCAACCCAACGCCAAATATTCAACAGGAAAGTAGTGGGTACCTTAGCGTTACACCCAAATATGTAAAAGGAAGTGAAGAAGAAGACCTAACTGGACTAGCTAACTTTTAATATATAAATGTGTCAAAAATTAATCCTTTCGACAACGCAAGAGAACTACTAAATAGGGCGCTATTCGGCTCCAAATCTCTTCAAAATAACGTCTACAAACCGGTAATGCAGGGTCTTTCCAGTGTGTTTAGTGGTGGATTAAAACTAGCAGGCACCGCGGCTGGTACTGCCGGACTAGCTGAACTAAACGCTTTGGGTTTAGGTGGTGGCAAAGTAGCTCAAAAATTAGAGCAAACACTCAGACCAACGGTCAGTAAAAGTTACTCCAAACCGTCACAAATTATCAAGTCAGGTGCTATTGCCACTGGTAAAACTGCCTTGGGTGCAGCAGGCCTAATGGCTGGTGTGCCTTCTTTGGCCGTAACAGCAGGGCTTGGTGGCGGTATTAGTTCAGTTTTGGCACCCAGGGGCCAGAAGACACAAGCTTTCTTTCGTGGTGTCGGTCAGTCCCCAATGTATGCAGGTATGGGTAAGTTTTCTCAAGGAGTTACGGCACCATTACTAGGTAAAGTTGCACCAAATGCTGTTATTGGTAGCAGGATCGGGCAAGGTATCCTGAATTTAGGAGAAGGAGTTGGATTTGGTAGCGCTACCGGTTTAGGAAACACCCCTACGAGCATGAGTATCGACTTTGCTACTGGTATTTTGGGACAACCATTCGCCGGTCGTAGCGCTCAAGTTAGTCGTTTCAGAATGGACAAAAATACAGTAAACGAGGTAGTCCAAGCCGAGGAAATGTTGAGAAACCCAAGTAAGTTTGTAACAAATGAAATGATTGGTGGCCATGCTACCAAGGCTGGTAGAAATTTAGCTCAGAAGCAAGCCAAACAGCAAGTCGAGTCATATGCAAGAGAAACAATAGAACGGTTGGGAGCCAAGTATCTACCTGACGAAGTATTTAACAAGGTTCAAGGAGATTTGAAGAAAACAATCAAAGCACTTGTTGATTTAAATTCCGAGAACAAGTTGGCTAATGTGCCAGGAATGGGTTTGGTGGAAAACACCCAACCTAAAGGAGTAACAAAAGTATTAGTCCAAGGAAAAAAAGGATTAACCCAAGTTGTTCCCGAAAGTCCTGTGGGGACGACGACAACCACCTTAAAAGTCCCAGTAAAAACAGTAGCCAGATCGATAGAACAACAAGTGACCCCAAACCTACAAAAATCCAAAGGAGCAGAATCATTACCTGACATTATAAACAAGGGTGACGTGGATGTAAAAACAAAGGTTGGATGGCAAGATTACATTCGCACACCAGAGAACGTCCTTAAAAAGATTGGATTGGGTGAAGAGGCCAAGGTTCTTCGTACGCAATACGACAAATACTTAAAAGAGCTTCCAACAGAAATAGACAAAGTAACGGCCTGGTCAAAGCAAGTTCCTGCCGAAAGCAACCAAAGGATATTTCAGTACCTTGACGGTCAGGAAGTAGCGCTTACCAAACAAGAGCAAAAAGTGGCCAATGAGATCAAGAAGTATTTAGGCGATTGGGCCGATAAATTGGGCTTACCAGAGGACAAGAGGATAACAAACTATATTACCCATATATTTGAGAAAGACTTTATTAAAAAAGAGTTTGACCCAGAAATAGCCAAGATGCTTGAGAACCGGGTGCCGGGATCGGTATATGACCCGTTCGTCGAGAAGCGTCTTGGAAAACAGGGCTACGTTGAAGACACGTGGCGCGCACTAGACGCTTACGTCAAGCGAGCGGCCAGAAAGGTAAACATGGACCCAGCGATGGAGAAACTGAAAGGAGCTGCCAAGAATTTAGAAACGAGCCAGTATGATTATGTAAAAACATATGCCAAACAGCTTAATATGCAGCCCACAAAATTAGACAACCTAATCGACAATTCAATCAAGCAAGCAGTGGGGTATAAGTTTGGCCAAAGGCCAACAGCATATCTTACAAGAAAGGGTAGGCAAGCTGTATTTCGAGGCACGCTGGGACTTAATGTGGGAACAGCTGTCAGAAACCTTACACAGGGAGCCAATACTTATGCCGAACTTGGTGAAAAATACACGGTTAAAGGTTACTGGGATTTGTTGACCAAAGGAACTAAGGAGATGGAAGAAGTTGGGGTTTTGGCAGACAACTTAATTCAAGATCGACAGTTAAGTGCCGGAAAGCAATTTTTACAAAAGGTAGACAAGGGGCTGTTCTTCTTGTTCGACACTGCTGAAAAGATAAACCGAGGATCAGCTTATTACGGTGCCAAGGCTAAAGCCTTGTCTCAAGGAATGAATGAAGCAGAAGCCATTGAATACGGAAAAGAGATTGTCAGAAAAACCCAATTTAGTTTTGGAAGCATTGATACACCAGTGGCCCTGCAAAGTGACGTGGTTAAGCTATTGGCACAGTTTCAAACGTATTCCCTAAAGCAGGGAGAGTTCTTGGCTGGGAAAGTTAAGAACAAGGATGTGGCGGGAATTCTAAGATATGTAGGTGCCAACTTATTCATGGTTTACACTGTTGGTCAAGTGATCGGCATGGAACCAAAAGACATGATCCCCTCTTTTAGGATTGGCGTACCGCCAACACTAAAAACCCCAGTGGAAGTAGGGAAAGCGTTGTTAAATACGCCAGATGAATATGGACAGGAGCTGGACACGGAAGAAAAACTGCAAAATATTGGCAAAAGTTTGATACCTTTTGTGCCAGGAGGGTCACAAATAAAAAAGACGATACAGGGCGTTCAATCATATAACCAAGGAGCTTCCACGACACCAACGGGAAGAACGAGGTTTACAGTCGAAAAGAATCTGCCTAATTTGGCTAAAGCAACCATGTTTGGACAATATAGTTTGCCTGGGGCAAAGGCATATATACAAAACCTTGGTAAATCTAAGTCTGAAATAGAGTTTGAATCAATGAAGAAAATGTCGACCGAAGAGCGCCTAACCAGGTTAAAAGAACTAAAACAAAGTAGTCCGTCCACCTTTAATGCGGTTAAAGACAGAATCAAAGACGAGCAGTTGGGTGTTACCAAGAAAGAAAGACAGTTGAGAAGTCTTCCTGTAGCCGACAGGGCGCAAAGCATCTACACCAAAATGAAGAAAATGTCAGTTGAAGAGCGTATCGCTTTGCTGCAAGATTACGAGAAGAAAGGCATACTTACCAGCAGTGTGAAAAAGGAATTAAAAGCACTAATAGCTAACAAATGAACAGCAACGCACCATTCGACACGATTAGCAAATATTGGCAAATCATAGCTTTTGTGGTTGGTTTTGCGGTGACATTTACTTTACTAAGTGCCAAAGTTGACTCTACTCGCGCCATGGCTCAGGAAACTGCAACCAAGCTAGATGCTATGCAAATTTTAGTTGAAAGAATTATCGTTTTGGAAGAACACGACAAGGGATTTGCTGAAGACCTTGGGGAAATTAAGGATGACATAAGATCTGTTAAAAAACACTTTGAAATTGTCCCTTGATATGTTTTGTAAAGATTGGACTTAATATAAAGTGATAAAATACTGACAGATGTTAGATGACTTCATTAAGAAGTGGGATGGCAAAGGGATTGATTTTGATGGCGCATTCTCTACCCAATGTGTTGATCTTTACCGTCAGTATGTAAAAGAGGTTTTGGGATATCCCCAATCCCCACCCGTAGCTGGAGCAAAAGACATTTGGGATGCTTACTTGCCTGAGTATTTCAAACGCATAGAAAATACACCCAATGGTGTACCTGACAAAGGTGACATTGTAATTTTTGGCACAACCCTTGGTAAATTTGGACATGTCTCAATTTTTGTGGAAGGCAATGCCACGAAGTTTATTTCATTTGACCAAAATTACCCATCTGGTAGCTTGTGCCACTTACAAGGCCACACCTACAGTGGTGTTATCGGTTGGCTAAAACCTATTCAAAAGAATTTAGAATTACCCACTTGGTTTGCCACTCTCTTGCAAGAGAAAGGACTATCGCTTGACAGAGAAGGAGAATTTAGGGCTTTTTGGGAGAAAGCGGTAAAATATGATGATGAAGTCCGAGAACTCAAGCAACAGGTTATCTCCGCTAACGAAGCGTTGGCAGATCGCGCAAGAGAGGTCTCAATGCTTACTGAAAACAATCAAAAACTTTCTGACAAAGCCACTGAAATGGAAGAACTCTACAATACAACACGAAGTGATCGCGATACAGCGACTTGGGAGAAAGAAAAGCTGGAAATCAAAGTCAAAAGTTTGGAAGAAGAAGTTGGCGCTCTTCAAAAGAAAAATCAAGAACTAGAAATCAACAAAAAATACCGCATAATCTTAAAATTCAAAAAGTATTCATTGATTGTAGAACGATGAAAAGAATAACAATCAAAGTTCCCCAGACAGAAAATCAGAAGTGGGAAGTAACTTTTGGAAAGGGAGTGAGAAGACGTAACGACGCATCAACCGTTTTTCTTGCAATTCAGCGGCACCTTTCGCCTCGCGCAACGAATGAAAAAATTGCAGTAAAGGTAAAATACGGGGATGGTACTACTAATGAAACTTTAAGCTCACAGGACGTGAGATATTTACTCTACGCCACATCATGCTTTTTGGAAGATTATTTGTCACCAAAAGTAATGCTTAGGGTGGAAAGGGAATACCAGAAGGCGGGGTGATTTTATGGCAAAAGTAAAATTTACAATTAGTGATGCTTTCAAGAAGACATTGAGGATATCAGTCTACTTATTGGTTTCTGGTGTTTTAGGTTACGTCCTAGCCGAATATGTGGCTAAAGAACCAGCCTTAACAGCAGTATTTACGCCTGTTATTAATTTTCTTCTTTACTCGATAGCGGAAGAATTGAAAAATCAAGGGTATTTGAGAGCAATTCGCGGTTGACAATTAAGCAATAGGGTATGATATACATAAGTAGTGCGTTATGAACGATTACTTATTCCTTCATTAGCTCTCATAGCCACCGCAGAACTCTCCCGTTGGGCTTTTAGTCAACGAACTCGTCATGTTATCTATGACCGTGCCAAGGGAGTCAGTGAAATTTCAGGTAAAAACACAGAACCTATGCAGTGTGCGCACTTAGATCACACCCACGGCACAAACTACTACAACAGCCCAGACAATGGGCTTCTTTTAACTTTGAGGGAACATTTGATGGATCATATTATTCGTGGGGGTAGGAATGGTCTCGCGATGGAGGCCAACGAATGGGCTATTGGGACTTTGTACCAACAAGTAACGAGAGAGTTAGGGCCCCAAGTGGCTCAAGAGACTATGGCCCAAGCCCGTCAAATTCGTTTTGAAGGTGGTGAATGGCCGGTCGACAAGTTTCAACCACCTGAGGTTTACCACCAAAAGGAACTTGCTTTCATGGGAATGAATGGCGATTAGGGGGTATAATGAGCCATGGAAAGAGTGAGAGCCTACACACCACGGGAAGTACTGGTAGACGACACTCTCCGTGCCACTAGTGAAGCCGCACGACCTGTTTTGGAAGAACTTGACTACTGTGCCATACGTGAAGGTGATAGTCCCATTCTACATACAACTATTTGGTACAGGGGCTATGTCCCAGCTTCAGAGTTTCCCAAAGGTGTCAGGGTTATCTACACCAAAGGACTCCAAGGTGATGAAACGAAAATAGAATACTCAGCGATTTCTCCTGTAGCTGTGGTTGATGTGAAGTAAAGGTGGACGGGGAGCGAGCTAATGCTTCAAGCATTTTATGTGCGGTAGATGTATCTTTTGACCGCCAGTGTGTCACTCCCCGCTGTAAACCCAACTAGTTATGCGAAAAATGAGCGATTTTTGGGTTACTCAAGATATTATATCAGATGGGTGTTGACAGTATGACAAAATTATTGTATATATAAGATATGACTCGTAAATCCAAGTACAAATATATTATCGTGACAAGCGGAGAACGGATGGCTCTTGAGGTTTTGGTTTCGGAAGCAATCAACAAAAAACTAAACATTCCGGTAAGTGTTTTGCAGACAATTAATTATTTGATTGAGAGAAGTAAATGACACACTCACACACGCTAAAGCGTGAGGTTTCTAAAAAGATATGAACAAAATTTACTTAAATATATTAGGACTAAAGAATTTCTCAACTGAAGATTTAGAGAGGTTAAAAGTTGAAGTTGAAAAGTTAAGTCCAACTTGGGAATCTTCATTGAGAGAACCCATACGGGATTTGAAAAGCAAGATTTGGAGAGAAGTTGCAAAAAGGGAACGAAGCAAATTTGTATGGGTAGAATTTGAAAGTTTCTGGTCAGGATATACTTCAAGTCAAAGAAAATTAGTTGGTAGATTTTACAAGAAATTAGAGAAATCTTTTGTTGAAAAATTACCGAAGTATTTTGAACACCAATTTAGCGACAATACGAACAATGCTTGGAGCATCAAAGTTGTTGATGTAAGAGGCAAAGACGAGGGTAGTTACTCACAACAGATTGAAGAATTTTTAACTAAGCAGAAAGGAGCCAATTCCTCGCAGGACTAAAGTCCAGCGTATCCTTGGCTAAAACATTATGACAAAAAGATTTAAGTTTCTAAGAACAGGATGTAAATCAAATAGTGGTAACCGTCCAAAGTGGGTACTAAACAAATGGTACAAACACGAAGGCAACCTTGAATTATGTAATTCAGGCTTCCACTGTTCTAAAGGAATTTATCAAGCCTTTTCATTTGTCCAAGGCGAAATCTTAGCCCAAGTGGAAGTCAAAGGAAAACATATAGTAGAAGACAACAAAGAGGTTTGGGAGCAAATGAGAGTTATTAAGACTTGGAAGTGGCAAAAGAAGGATAGTGTACTATTTGCCTGTTATGCCGCGAGGTTGGTTCTCAAAAACTATGAAGATGTGTATCCAAACGACAAAAGAGTGAGAGAAGCGATAGAGTCTGCCGAAAGATATGCTAAGTCACCAACTAAGAAAAATCGTCTTGCTGCTGAGTCTGCTTGTGCTGAGTCTGCTGCTAGGTCTGCTTGGTTTGCTGCTGATTCTGCTGCTGAGTCTGCTGCTAGGTCTGCTTGGTTTGCTGCTGATTCTGCTGCTGAGTCTGCTAGGTCTGCTGCTGAGTCTGCTTGGTCTGCTTGGTCTGCTGCTAGGTCTGCTGCTTGGTCTGCTTGGTCTGCTACTAGGTCTGTTGCTTGGTCTGCTGGGTCTGCTGCCTACAAGAAACTTGACATCTGGATGCTTGCCTATCTAAAAAATCTAAAGAAAACAAAATGAAAACTGATTATAAAAAACTATACGAAGAGTTGAAAAAGAAGTTTGAAAAGAAAATAGGAAAAGTGTATCAACCTTATCAATTGGGTGGTTGTGCCAATTGTGGATTTAGGGGTCACGATATAGATGAGGTTACTAATGAAGTATTAGACTTCATCCAATCTGCAGTGGAGGAGGCAAGGAAAGAAATGGAGAAAGAGATAATTTCATAGCGAAATAATTATGAAAACTGAAGACACACAGTTGAAGTTGAAAAAGAAGTTTGTTGAAAAATATGTATCAAAATGGATGGTTGATGATGGAAACAATAAACTCTTATGGAAAGACAAAGCACCTACTCCTAATGAAATGCTTGACTTTATCCACTCGGCAGTAGAGGAACAAAGGAAAGAAATAGAGAAAGAGATAGGGGAGATGAAACAACAAGATGAAATGCAAGAACCAAGACTCTTTCAATCCAACCCAACTATAAAACTGTACCATGAGTGGGGTGGTTATTCGAGCGTTCCTTTTTATTGTTCATTGTGTGGAATGAGTGAAGTGGATATACAAGACAACAAAATAAAAGAAGGGTATCACTGTAATTGTTCGGTGTGGACAAACTCTTGTGGGGGTGAATGGATAAGGTGGTTTAAGGGGGTAAAAAAAGCTCGCAAAATAGCCGAGAGGTTTTATCCCAATGTCTACAACCAAGCCCTACAAGATGTACTTGACTTACTCAAGAAAGAAAAATGGGGGTTACTTCTCTTGTGAAAAACTTATGTCAGCATTGTAAGAAAAGACCGGCCACGGAAACCTGGGTGGGAACGGAAGGAATGATGGGGTTTGTTCACGGCATGTCAGAAAGGTGGTGTGAAAGATGTTGCGTCGAAGAAAGTTTGGACTACGCCAGGCTACAAGCCAAAAGAATACCAAGTTTGGAAAAGAAATTGAAAAACCTTGTCTAGAAAAGCAAAAACCCTATTTGACACCAGACTGATAGCCTAATATAATAAGCTATGTCACAAAAATTTAAGGTCACAGACGCTTCGGATGACAGAAAATACTTCACTCTTGTTCCTAATTACATAATCAATCACTCGACTCATTATGAGCAATCTCTTTATCTTGTAATGAAAAGAATGGCGGGTGAAAGTGGAACTTGTTTCGCAACACAACAAACTATTGCAAAAATTATGCGTTGTTCCCAGCCCACAGTTTCACGCTCAATTGACTATCTTGTTGAACATAAATGGATTAAATGTATTGGGACAAAACCAGGAAGAACTCGTCCAGTTAAAGAATATAAAATAATGGATATTTGGAAGATGAATATGGATTTTTATAATGAAAAAGATATATTCACACAGAATAAATCTATTAAAAAAGTCAAAGATAACCAAACCACAGAATATAAGATATATTCTCCAGTTGATGTAGAAGAAGAACCTATTAGAAGAAGAACCAATGTTATTGCACCTAACGGGCAATCGTCTCCAAAACCATTTAAGAGACTAGAAGAATCCAAACAAAAACTAGTACATAGAATTGGATATTTCTTAGAAGATTCTCTTAATACTAAAATTGTTAATTGGGGAAAACAAGCCAAGGGATTAGACATGATGCTGAAAGCTGGTTACACAGAAGATCAAATTAAAAAGATTATTCATTACATGGCTACTCAAGATGAGTTCTTTTCCGAGAAAGGGTTTGATTTGATGACTGTTGCGAATAACATTAGTCGTTTTCGTGCCGAAGCAAATAAAAATGGGGTATCAAGACAATAAAAACAAAAAGAATACTTATGCAAACCTGAAAATGGTAATTGCTAGGTTGGAAAATGGTTATGTTGACAATGATGAGCAGAAGGTACCACCAAGTTCCTGTGTCAAAAACTATCTTTCATGGCAACGGATGTCGCAGGGCGAACAAGCAAGGGCTACTACGGAATGGGATAAATATTATGTTGATGTCAAAAAAACTCGTTCGTATATGCTTTTCAAGGAAATGAGCCAAGCGGTTAAGGCGAACGATTTTGCGAAAATTGCCGAATTAAAAGAAGAAGCGTCAGCTATGTATCTTGAGCAATATGAGGGGAATAGAGAATTAGAAATCCCAAATATAATAAACCCATACGATTTTCTCAACTCTCAAGATGTTTTGACTTATATGAGGGCTAATCGAGAATTGAGAAATCTAGATAGAGAAAGTAAGGCCCTTGAAGGAATTTTCATATAATGCACTGTGAACTGTGTAACCAGAAGAAGAAAGCCAACACAAGTGGACTTTACTTTGGTGTTGAAGAGAAATGGTGGTGTGGTGATTGTATCCGTGTTATAAGTTTGAAAGAAGAATTAAAACGCGCGCGGGCGGCCTTGAAGCTCTCTCAAAGGACTGGTGCCGCCCCATCTAACTCATGAGGGGTCTATTATACGGCCTATTCAACTAGTTGACAAGTAGTCCGGCAAAAATTAAAATACGGATGTGCTGTACCGGAATCAACATTTATCAAAAGCGGAGCGAAACAAAGCTATCTTCAACGATCATCACTTGGCTCAATACTCCAACC
>Ga0208957_1000935_pt1 | contig 17380 bp, 7 predicted proteins | sample RifOxyA1_FD_184029 | JGI IMG/M metagenome (GOLD analysis project Ga0208957, IMG submission 184029) | Groundwater microbial communities from Rifle, Colorado - Rifle Oxygen_injection A1 (SPAdes) | ecosystem: Environmental > Aquatic > Deep subsurface > Groundwater | place: Rifle, Colorado, United... | reverse complement strand
CGCGCCTTTTACCTACCTACGACGACGATTATACCAACCTGCTTGCCTTTCGTTCCACTTACAATCTGACTACAGATGTGGTCCTGGCAATGACCTCTACCATCACGGAGAGCGCCACCAGCAATCAAACCATCACCGGGACGCTCACCGGCATGTCTTCGACGGCAAGCGATAATCTTTATTACGATAGCTTTGACATTGGCTTCTATATCTTCGGTTCGAGTTATACCTACAAAGACACGCTGGCCGTGACCTCGGCAGCTGCTACTACAGCTGGGCAGAGTATCTCCAAATCCGTTGATTTTGGTTCGGATGTTGGCGTCAAGATCATGCGGTTGGAGAAGCGTTCCGCGACGACCTACGCCATCACGGGAATCAGTATCGCCAATGGAACCTTTACCATCGCGGGAGACCATACGGCAGAGTTCTACTACGGGCGCGTGGTGCGGATCATCGCCCACTCGGTGATGGGAACTGTTACCTTCGATATTCTCAAGTCTACCCTGTCCGCGACAGATACGCTGATCTACGTCAAGCAGACCATCACCGATGCGACGGTTGACGGGACGTTGCATTCTGTAGACATCTACGGGGAAGCTTACGCGACCAGGAACCTGATCCGCAGTTCTTCCATCCCGCGAGACAATACCACAATCGCCACAGGGGACATTACGGAGAACATTCAGTATCAAGTTGTCGGGGATAGCTACGCCGTCACGTACAACAGCTCTACCTACACTGGAGGAACCGGCACACAGTTCTTTAATGGAGCAGCGTCCGTGACGGCGTACACCACTTCCGGCAGTGGCGCAGTCATTGAGCGTACCTCGCGTGAGTTTTTCGAACATCAGGCACACGTCACCCGAATTGAAGATCAGGCGATGGCGCTGGTGGCGGCGGTTGCCAAGCGCCAGCAAACGGATGCAGAAAATCTCGTTGCCAAGATCCTGCAATGCCAGTATCCCCTTGCCGGCAGTGGCACACACAGTGGCAACACGGGGCAGTTTGCCTATCGGTATTACACGCATGGGTACAACCAACTGGACTATGCGATTCTCGGCGCAGTCATTGTAACCAAGACCTTCCAGATCGACGGGGATCATACCCTGGAGTTCATCGACGGGGTTTCCTTCACCATCACCGGTAGCACGGGAAACGATGGCACCTACACGGTGGCTTCCTCTACGTTGGCCGGTGGAGATACCTATATTGTAGTGGATGAGACAGTAGCGGATGCAACGGCGGATGGAAGCATCCGATTTGAGAAGATCACTGCACCTCAGGCGCATTTCCGCACCGGGCCTGCAATGACCGCCTGCTACGCTCTTGGGTATTTCATTGAGGTCTATACCACGAGCACCTATGTGGCTCAGGTCAAGGCGTCGATTCACAAGTGCCTGGATCACTACGCCGACAACTACCTCATCATTGCCGCTACCGATCCGCGTGAGTTGTTCTTCACTGGGGGGAAGGGAAATTATGATCTGCGCGAACCCCTGAAGACGTTTCAATCCTCTCAGGAACCACAGTGGTGTTCTACCTGGCATAATATCATGGCTTGGTGGGCATACCGGATTGCGGGGGAACAGAGCATCGGAACCAGTTCCAGTGTTCTTTCTGGCTTGGGATTGACCTACACCACTTTGGTCACTTCCATCGGGGCGAAGTTGATTGCCGCCGATGAGGATGACGGGGTTTGGATGAGCTTCAAAAAGAGACCGGTGACGGGCATTGCAGGAGTAGAAGTTGTTCAAATTGACAAGATCAACAAGATTATCTATCTACATGGATACATGACTAATTTGATGTTAGTTGGTCTGACTTTTACGATTCAGGGGAACACGGTGGCCGCCAATAACACTACTTACACGGTGGTCTCTTCGGCCAACGATGGAACGGCAATTACATCGGGCAGTATAGTCAGTGGGCGGTATTACGAGGTAATCGGCAGCATTGTTTATGAAAACGACATCATCTACGGAACCATAATCAACCCGGCAGTTTTCATGGGGAGATCCACAGCAACCTTTACGGGGACGGGAACCGTGACGGCCTGGCAGTGCAAAGTAACCGTCTCCGAGACGCCAGATACCGCCGTAACCCACGTTGGGGCGTTGGCGAACTACAACGGTGTGGCCTGTTTCATGGACCGCAGATCCGAAGCGCGTGCGACGGCATTCTATATGCCTTGGGCGGTAGCCTATGGGAATACGGCCCGCGCCAAGGACTGCATTGACTTTCTGGCAAAATACCGCGTGACGGATGAGACTTATGGAACCATTGTGGGGTATCGCTCCTACCTGGATGGGATAAGGGAAGACTTTGTCGAAGAGGATTACGAGTACATCGGTGACAGTACCACCACCTTGATCGGTGGCGGGTACATTCTCCCTTGGTCACTTACGGCGGACCAAGGTTACATGACGGATACGGTCTCGGTTGAAGACACGGCGGCGGCGATGCTGGCCTATATGTCCTTCAACGACAATCACCGGCACGAGAAGGAACTCCAATTTTGCTTGGTCAAGGCAAGGTCATTGTTTGATGGGGAGTACCCGGCAGCACGGTATGATTTTGTGAACTGGGATTACAAGGCGGTAGAGTACGAATCCGCCATTCTCCGGCCCCTACAGATCCCCTTGATGCTGAACTACGCCAGCGCCAGCGCCACGGCTTGGGCTATGGCCGCTCAGAACCCACGCGGGTTCTGGGATATTTCACCCGCGTCACTCAACGTCACCGGTAGATCGTTAAAAAATGCGGTTCGTGGCATGTGGGTGTTGGGAGATTACCTCTACGCCGTCTGCGGGAACATTGTTGTTAGGTTTGACACAAGTGATGTCATGAGCTTGGTCAGCTCTACGGTCATGACAACGGATTCTGGTTGGGTTTCTATCTCTGATAACAGTGCTGAACTGCTGTTTACTGAGGGAGTTGCAAATGTTTGCTACTCCTATGATCCATTGACAACTACCTGGACACAATTGCCGACAGCTTCTGGGACATTTAGTGGAGGAAAATCAGCGACATTTCAGGACGGATACCTTATCTCCCCTGAAGTGGATGGGAGAAATATTTTGTGGAGCGACATAAACGCTGCGCTCACTTGGGATGCGCTTAACTTCATCGGGGCAACTTACAGTTCGGACAACATCGTAGTTGCCATCTCGGACAAAGGGGAATTGTGGGTATTCAAAGAGAAGTCCGTTGAGATATTCAGAAACACCGCCGGCAGTGCTCTTGATCCGGTCTTTCAGCGTTATCCCAATGGAGTCTTGAGCGTCGGTTGTGCGGCACCTGGCTCGGTAGCCATCGTGGACAACACTTTCTATTGGTTGGACAATAACAATATCATCCGAAAGGCTACCGGATTCAACTCGATTATTGTCAGCCCACCCCAGATTTGCGCTCAGCTAGATACTTACACCACCGTGAGTGACGCAGTGGCCTTCGGCTATATTGAAGGAGGGAGATGGTTTTACCAGATTTCTTTTCCAACCGAAGACGTGACCTGGATTTATGACGTTTCAACTCAACAATGGTATAAACGGGCGAGTTACCTGGAGGATCTGGACGAGGATGGCCGCCATCGCGCCAACTGTTACGCCCGCTTCGAGAACATGAACTTGGTTGGGGATTATAAACAACCCTACATCTATGAATTGGACCCGGAGATCTACACCGATAACGAAGAGCGGATCTTGTGGAAAAGGAAAACGGCAGTTGTATTTGATGAAAACGATCATGGGAATTTTACTATTTCTAAGCTGGAGGTTGAATTTGAATCCGGCGTCGGGTTACAAAATGGGCAAGGGAATGATCCGCAAGTCATTATTCGTACCTCAAGAGATAGTGGACATACGTGGTCAAGCGGACTATGGCGTGGGATAGGGGCGGTGGGGGAATATGGAGTGCGAGCAATCTGGAGACAACTGGGGGACGGCAGAAACAGAGTATTTGAAATTTCCGGGTCTGATCCGGTCAAAACAATCATCACTGGAGTCTATGTCAACAACGTCAAAGTGGGTGGAGATTGATAAATGGTTACTTATCGCCTTCCTCCTATACCGGCCAACACACCGCTTCTGTTAAGTGATGGACAGGTGAGTGCGGCTTGGCAAGCATTCTTCCAGGACCTCGTGGCGGATCTGACTACGTTCTCCGTAGAAGTGCCACTCAAGGTTGAGGGAATTGACGAGATTTCATTCACTGCCTTGACGCCGGGGAATGTGGTGGAAGTGGCGAGTAATGGGCAGCTTCAGGATACCGGATTTGGGCTGAATCAAGCGGATGCGGTCAGTGATGCGGGAACGATCTCCAGCGTGACGGTAGGAGCTGGAGCAAACCTGATTAACATGGCGAATCTGAACACGAGTTTTACAACACTGACGACGGAGATCAACGCGCTGAAGACACAGTTAAATTCTCTGCTGGCAAATCTGAGAACGGCGGGGATACTCAAGACCACATAAGGATGACTTAAAAGGAGTTACGATCATGGGATTTTTTGCCGCATTGCTACCATTTGCAATCAACGCTGTTGCTTCTCTTCTTGGATCAGATGAAGAAGATCAGGGACAGAGGGATGCCATCGACACACAATGGCGCATGTACCAGCAGAATCGTGCGGATTATGCGCCCTGGCGTGAAGAGGGAACTACGGCAATCCGAGAATTGGGAAGGCGCGTAGCAGCTGGTCCTGGAGAATATACGCAAAGCCCGGACTACCGATTTCTCATGGAACAAGGGACCGAGGCATTGAATCGCAATGCGGCGGCGGCGCATACGCTGGATTCTGGCGCTCATGAAAAAGCCTTGCTTTCCTTCGGGCAAGGGTTGGCTTCGACTGATTATGACAAATATCTGGCGCGATGGAATCAGTATCAACTTGCCCCGCTTCAATCTCTGGCCGGATTGGGGCTGACGGCAACGGGGCAGACCGCACAATTGGGAGCGAATGTCGCTTCAAACATTGCGCAAAATCAAATTGATAGAGGAGCAGCGCGGGCATCTTCTTATAACCAATTGGCGAATATTGGCAATACATTCTTGGGAGACCTTGATTTTCTTAAGGGAATCGGTGGCGGCGGCGGCGGTTTAAATAGTTACAATATCCCCACTCCAAATTTTGGCGGTTCTTCTGGATTGGGTGGTTATAAATGGTAACAAGGAGCATGGATCATGGCTTATAACAAGGTTCCACTGAATACTGGAAGTTATCTTATCCCGGCCATGCAGGCGGCGCAGCAATACAAATACGGTCAGATCCGGCAGAAAATGGCGGAGCAGGAAATGGCCGATTACCCTGAACAATTGGCATGGGCGCGGGAGAATCGTGGACAGCAAAGAAAACAGTGGGGACGCGAAGATCAGAACGCGCCTTTGGATTACGCAACCAAAGCCATGACATTGCTTGGGGTTTCCTTAGCAAGATCGCCTGATCCTACTACTTACAATAAGACGGTTGATTCCCTCGCTAGTAAGTTCGGGATAGATCCAACCATGATTCCGAAGATTGATCCAAATATGTCTCGTGAAGATTTTGCTTTACATCAAGCGGGAATTTCTAAAGATCTTCTGGATTTTCAAAATAAGCAAGCAATGGCTGTAGAAGATAGAAGAGATGAAAAAACGCGGGGAATAATGGAGTACGGTTATAAATTAGACGAACAATACGGCAGCAAAATCAAAAGTCCATTACAGAAGGTTTTGGATGATCGGGAACGTTATCCGGTTGGATCAGAAGAATACGACTATCTGACCAATTATGCTAAAAGATTATCCGAAGGGGGCGGTGGTGGTGGTGGTTTAAATGCCTATCAGGAAGCTTCAATGCGGGCACGGGCTGACGCAAATTATGGTTCAGACCCAGAAAATTGGGATTATTCCACCGATCCGGCGACGTTTTCACCCGAATTAGATCGTGAAGCCTATGTCGAGGAAAGGATGCGTCGATGGTCTGGAACGACTTCTCCCCTTGAATCTGATGGAACAGAGACAGCAGGTGGCGGCACTTCCATCCCATCTTTCTCTCCGATACCGACTCAAGGAGCACCTGTACAACCACGCGGCAAGTACGATACGTATTGGGGAAATCTGTTTGGGTTGAATAAACCGTCTGAAGCCCCGCAAGCCCCGCCTCCAAGAGTTCGGTTGCGTGGTCTTGAACAATATGCCGGAACCAGAGCGGGATTAGAGGGGGTTGGACCTCCTTCCCCGAAACAACTGGGAGATTATGTGAATCAGTTGGAGCTCGGAAGAACCGCGAGTGGGCGCGGAGAGGGGATTAAATCCACAAGGGTTCCTTGGGGAGAGCGAGTGGAGGCGGATGCGGAAAAATGGTTTGGGTGGGGGAAAACCCCAACCCCAGGGCAGAAAACCGGATTTGGTGAAGCGGCGTGGAAAAGCCTTAAGCAAGGAGCGTTGGGTCTCGGACAATACGCCGGAACTATGGGAGAAGTAGCGGGGCAAGCATTACAAAACAAAACCGTAGGAAGAATATCGGATACGGTGGGAAGGATTCTTCAATTTGATCCGACTAGGCCGAAGGTGAAAACAGAAGATAAGATAAATGCCGCCGTGTCCAAATTCAGATCAAAAGAGTGGGATATACAAACCCCGGAGTTTGAAAACTATCTTGAGACTTTAACGGAGATGGAAAAGCAGGAATTGGCGCGGGCGCTGAAGTCGATTGGAGTCAAATTCTAATGGGGAAAGTTCTGGATAGTTTTTTGGAGATGGCGCGAGGCCAGACGATAGAAGAATCTATTGTTAAGTCTCCCGCTTATCCAGAAATCAAACCTCTGCCGGTCGCTTTCACCCCGTCGGCAAGCGGTCTGACAAGGTATCGTCCAGAATTACCTTCTGTTCCCACCGTGCCAAAAACGAACGGTAAATCGCACAAGGTTTTAGAAGATTTTCTTCGCATGGGAAGACAAATTCAGGAAGCGGAGATTCCTTCTACTCCAGAGATACCAACTCCAGAACCATCTCAGGGCACGATATATTCGATTGGAGAAAAGATTGAACAATACGGGCGAGAGGCGCGGAAGTTCTATAACCAGAAAATCAAGGAATTGCCCAAGCATGAAGACGTTAATGTGCCCGTATTCTCGCAGCCTGGAATTTTACTGAATCCCGTGTGGTGGGCTGAAAATTTACCCTCTACGGTCATCTCTATGGCTCCCACAATAATTCCCGGCTTGGGAGTGAGTCGGTATGTGAAATTGGCGGGGGAAGCCTATCAATTATCCATTCCTGTCATGAAGCGCCTTTCTACTGTCGCCGGAGCTACCATCGGTGGATTCATTGGCGGGGGGATGGAAGGAAGCCAGACTTTTCAGGAATATCTGGATCAGGGGAAATCTCCAGAAGAAGCGAGAAAAGCAATGCTGGAGATGACGGTTGGGGCGGGGTTATTGAATGCGTTTGGTCTCGATAAAATCCTTAAAAAAGCTCCGGAATCATTGCGCGGGAAGCTCCTGAAATATATCTCCAGTGGCCTATGGGAAGGCAGTACAGAATGGGGAGAGGAACCCGTGGAAGCCATTATAAAATGGCGCGATGGATTGTCCAACTGGGACGAGGTCAAGAAACAAGTTTACGAAGGATTCAATGTATTCCCAGTTGCCGCATTGACTGGATTTGGTGGTGCGGTGATTTCAGATGTCGCTGAAACAGAACCACAGAAGCGGATGCGCTGGTTGGAGGATGCGCGAAATGCCAAAACTCCCGCCGAGAAAGCGGAATCGATAAAAAAGATTTCCGAATCATTAAAAAAGGAAGCGGAAACCGCAAAGAAGGCGCAGAAAGTTGCTGAGAAAAAGCCTGCCGAGAAACCAGTAGAGACGGCAGAGAATATCCTTCCCGCACCTGTTGGCCCTGTTCCTGGCGCTCCATCTACTCCGGTTGAACCTGGAACAAAGACCGCCGAAGCCTTGGCAGTAGCACAGCAGGGTGAAGTTGCCCCTGTTCCTCCAATTCAACGTTATAAACCGGAGATTCTCGCCGCCGCCAAGGAAGAAATTATCAAAACGGGGAAAGCAACAGTGGCGACGGTGCAGAGGAGGCTTGGAGTCAGTTTAGGAGCGTCAAATCGCGTTTTGGATTATCTTAAACAAAATGATCCTGAAATCGCGGCATTGGCAACTGCACAACAGGCAGAACAACCCGTTACCCCGCCTAAACCATTGCCGGTGGAAGAAGTCGCGCCTACGGGCACGAAAGAGGTCAAAAAATCTGCTGTAAAATGGCCCGAAGCGGATGGATTGGAGTTAAGGGGAAGTGGTGCTCCATTTGGAACAGCCGTGGCGGCGCGGTTGGCGGGTGGGAAGCGGACAAAACAGGATGGGATCAAGCGGGAAGTGGTTCCAGTGGAGGGTGGTTTTGCCTTGCGAAAGGTAGAGACTGCTCCTGTAGTTGAACAACCACCTGCAATCGCCCCCGTGGAAGAAGTGGCCCCAGCTCCCCCATCTGAGCCTGAAATTATTACTCCAGAAATACAAGCCAAAAGAGGGAATATAGTAATTGATTTTATTGATGAGATGAATAAAAAATTCGGAGAAGGATGGGGTAAAAGTCTATCCACCAAAATTAAGCAAGATTTAGCTTATATAAACGAGTCCAATCCCGTCGCTGTCGAGAAACTAATAGAAAATATAGAGAAAGGAGAAAAACTTCTTTCTTTTGATAAAAGGAAACAGAAACATATAGAAAAGTATGGCGAAGTGGTTCCACCTGCCGTAGAGGCTGCTGTACCACCAGTAGAAGAACCGGTTGCGCCAACCGTTGTAAAAGAAAAATTAAATATTGAAGAATCAATTCCAGATTATAAAACGATGGTTTTCAATGGGGAAATATCTTTACAGAGTGCATTCGACAAGATTCACGATGAAATCGGAAAATTAAGCAATCCAAATGATAAGAGAAAAGGATTGTATCTTCTTCCCAAAGATGTACCACGCTTTAAAATACTGCATGGAATAAATATGGAACTTTTGCGAATAGCGGAGGGGTTACCAGGAAGTATAGAATCTATAAAATTTCATTGGGAGGATTACATTGATGGTCTTAATAAAACACAACTTAGAGAATGGCTGAATAAACAAAAACCAAATGAAAAAACTAGGAATAAAAAATCTATAAATGAATTGCGTGATGAAGCAACACAATTAGTTAGAGACAGAATTTGGCTTTACGAGTATGAATATTTGCAGACCGGCAGAACTCATTTGCCAGAAGCACCGCCAGTAGAAGAACAAGTTGCTTTACCTCAAGAGGAGGTCCAAGCCAATGCCGAAGAAAGACGAGCGGAAAGTCAACGCCTACCTGCGGAAGAGGTCGAGGGAGGGCGACTCGGTGGAGAACCCGGACGCTTACCTGTACTCGGTGCTGAGGGAAATCTCCAAGCGGCGGCGGGCGAAGCGGTTGCGCCGGAAGCGGAAGTAAAATCCGTTAAACCTATTTTGAGAATACAACCCCAATCAGGGAAAGTTTACAACGTTTTTTATACTCAAGAAGATTTTGGTACGGAGAGGTTACTTCGTGTAGTAGATGAAGAGGGAAAAGAGATTGGCGCAGGCGATCCTTTTCATAATGTTGGAATCCCGAAAAACAAAAATGCGAAGTTAGTTCGCATGCGTAATTATGCGGATCAGATTGTTAAGGAACACGAGACACGACTTACAAAATCTGCTCCACAAGCGGAAGTAACTCAGAGACCAATAAATCGCGGGGACGAAGAAGAGGCTATTCCCATTCCTGGCGTTGATCCAAATTTAACAATTAGTGATTGGTTGGGCGGTAAACGCTCTGGTGTGATCGGAACTTTAATTGATACACAGGAAAAAGAAGAGTTAAAGCTGGCCTTGATTCCAGATAATTCTGTTGCCGGAACTTATTCTGTCAAGATCATCTCTCCGAGAGGAAGCAATTCTGAAAGAATGCAATTAGAAGGGAAAAGAAGTGTTGCTGAAGAAATGGGAAGATTTGAATGGTATATGAATACTGATAATAAAGGAAGATTTATTGTCCGTATTGGTGAAAAAAGATTGGAGGGAGAGAGACGAGAAAAAAATTTACTGGATGAACAAGAAGAGGAGTTGAAGCGGATAAAGGGATATAAAAGAAAAACTGGCCCGCAAAAAAACGCAATTAAAACATTGACGGCTCGCGTGAAAGCTGATCCAGACAAATGGTCCGTTGGTGATGGCGTTGGATGGTACGTGTATGGTTCAGGAAGAAAAGGAACCCAGATCAATCGAGGTTTCCGGATTATTGGTATTGATCCAGTAAATAAGATGGCGAAAATTCGATTAGTTGCCGATACTGGATTTGCTGATATGAATGTGGGGAACACAGAAAATGTTTTTATTGGAGATCTAGTACGAGATAAAAAATACGATAAATCTACTCCTATAGCGGAAGTAGCCCCTGCCGAGACTCCTGCACCAGAGACCACGCCCACGGAAGAGCCACGTTTTTCTACCCGCGAAGCTGAAAAGACAAACATCAATACGCCTGAATTTAAAAAGTGGTTTGGTAAAAGCAAGAGAGTTGATAAAAACGGGAAACCAGCGATTGGTTATCATGGTACAACCGCTCCAGAACCATTTTCTATATTCAGCGTAGGGGAATCAAGGCTTATAGAAGAAGAACACGAATCATATATTGAACAAGGGAGCGGTCCTGATCCTAGCGCGTATTTAGGCAGTCATTTTGCGCGTGAAAAATCCGTTGCCAATCAATTTGCTAAAGGATTGTATGTAAGAGAAGGGAACAAAGGAAGGATATATCCAGTATATCTTAAAATAGAAAACCCATATATATACAAGAGCGAAAAGGAAATGCAGCAAGATCTTTATTCGCAAAAGTCTAATGATTATCTGGTTGATGAAGCATTATCCCAAGAGGGAGATCAAGACGAAAATGGGGAAAGATACGATAGCGATAAAGAATATCGTGAAGAAATAAATAGAGAAGCGATGTCGCTTGGAATGGATGCAGAAGATCCAACTTTAAGCATAAACTTTGCGCAAGATCTTGCAGGTAGTCTGAGACGTGATCTTCAAGAAAAGGGATATGATGGAATTGAATATACGAATAATGTAGAGGGTGGAATATCTGATATTATATTTGAACCAAATCAGGCAAAGTCAATATGGAATCAGGGTACATTTAGTCAGGATAATCCTGACATTCTACTTTCGTCTCAAATTACCAAAGGAGCGGGCGGGCAGACGGTTGAGGCAGTGCAACGCAATGTTAAGAGTATTCAGGAAGAGTTTGGTCTTAATCATCCAATCGTTGTCGTTCAATCCGTGAGTAATTTACCGGAAGAGGGAACGGTTAGGGAACGCGCCGTTAAGGAATCCAAGACGGGAATGGTAATTGAAGGAATCTACAATACCAAGGATGGGAAGATTTATCTAGTAGCCGATTCCATCCGTAATCGGGCGGATGCACTGCGGGTGGTTTTGCATGAAACGGTCGGGCATTTGGGATTAAGGAAGGCACTAGGGGATAAGTTCAACGCCATCCTTGACACAATCTATTCCAACAAAGAATATGCGAAAGCGATTGACGCGCTTGCCACTGAATTGAAGAAGACCACGCGGATTGCCACGGAAGAATGGTTTGCGCGGAAGGTTCAGGTTGGGGAAGTAGAAAACTCTCTCTGGACCAAGGTGATCGCGAAACTTCGCCAGGTTCTGCGTGATCTTGGATTTACCATCAAGTTTAGCGATGCGGAATTGAAATCCCTGATTGAGCGGAGCTATACCGAAGCGCGACGCGGGGAAGAGGGTGCGGGTACGGCGAAAGATGTAGAACGGTTTTCTACGCGCAAGCGGGAAGAAGGGGCGGAAGATGAAGGGCAGACACTGGAAGGCTTCGAGAAGATGATGGATGAGGTCGAGGCGGAAGAACTCATGCGCGAAGCCGGGAAGATGATGGATCAGCAGATCGAAGAAGCTGAAAACATTCGTTTTGCTACCCGTGCGGCAACGCAGCCGACTCAACCCAACCCGCCTACCGCGCAATCTTTACTCTCGCTTGACCCGGAGACTTTCAGGCAAAAGATGGCGCGGTATTTCCAGAATAAATTGAACCGTCTGGAGCAGGCTGAATCAAAGATTAAAGAAGTGCGTGGCGTTCAGCAATTACCATTAGAACAGGAAACCTCTCTCTGGGGGGGGTTGTGGATCGGGAGCGCATCGGATGAAATTCTTGAATTTGATAAGCAAGTTGTTGAAGGGAAGGATTCTCTCTTTAAGCGGATGCTGGATGACAATATCTCACTTAAAGAGATGGGAACGTATTTGTGGGTGCGGCACGCTGAAGAACGGAATGACACAATTGAAATACGAGAAGGGAAAGAGAATGGAGCTGGGATCAAGACCAACGTTGCTAACCGCTTGAAACGCTGGATGGATCAACGCGGTAAACCCTATGCACAATATGCCGCCGAGATTGATGGTCTGGTGCGGGAAACGCTGGATCGCCGGTATGATGCGGGGCTTCTTACGGAAAAAGAATATACCGCATTGACTACAGAATGGAAAAACTATGTTCCTCTGAAATCCTTCTATGAAGACCGCCCCGCCATGAAAACCGGCAAGGGATTTGCCATCACCCGCAAGGAGTTCAAAAAGGCGCGTGGACGGTTTAACCCTCCTGAAAATCCTTTGGTTCAACTCATTATTGACCACCATGAAGCCGTAATCCGTGCAGAGAAAAACAAGGTGGATAATGCTTTTCTCAAGATGATTCAGGAAAATCCGTCGAATGCCTGGAGTTGGGAACGGCAGAAATATGTTCCTGTTTACGACAAATCCGGGGAGATTGATTATCTGAAACCGATTACCAGTAAGGATGAGTACATCATGAAGGTGGATCAGGAAACATCCGATTGGTTTAAAAATAATTACAAACGCGATATTCCTCGTGGAAGCGTCATCAAAATTACAATCAAAGATAAAGCTTTGCGTGAGGGAATGCAGAACCTGATGGATAACAAGGTTCAGGGGCCGAAGGTTCTACTCGCGGTCAACAATTTTCTCCGGGCGGTCAATACCTTCATTAACCCAGAATTTGTTTTAACCAACTTTGAGAGGGATTTACAAACGGCTTTAGTACATGTCTGGGGAGAAAATTCCGGGAAGATGGCAATACAAGTGCTTAAAGATGTTCCAGGTGCAATTCGCGGAGTATGGAAAGAGGTAAGAGAAGGAACACCAAATTACCATTCTCAGATGTATGATCGGATGAAACGTCTGGGAGGACGTGTCGGATTCTTTGATTACAAGTCTCTTCCTGAACTGGAAGCGGATCTGGAGAAAAAACTGGATCGTTATTCCAAACAAGGTCTTACTTTTGGAAAAGGGTGGGATGCAACATTAAAGTTTATTACGGATATGAACGAGGCCGTGGAATCCGGGGTTCGTCTTGCCTTTTTTGAAAAACTGGTGGAGTCGGGGGTGGAAGAGCATCGCGCGGCCTTAATGGCAAAAGAACTCACCGTCAATTTTAATAAGAAGGGTGAGTTTGGAACCATAATGAATACACTGTGGCTTTTCAGCAACGCCACTACCCAGGGAGGTGCGCGAATTTTTAAGGCGATGAAAAATCCACGAGTCAGAAAAATTGTCGGGACGATGACGATGTTTTCTTTTTTCAATACAATTTTAAATCGGATGCTTGATCCAGACGATTGGGATCGGTATGACCAATGGACCAAAGATAATTACCTGCTATTCCCTATCCCTGGTATGGATAAGCGGGTAGGGATTAGATTGCCTTACGTGTATAACGTCTTCCACGTGGCGGCTCAGGTCGCGGCGGATATTGGAATGGGGAAGGCCACGGTGGTGGATGGAATGGGGCGGATGGTGGCCGCCATCAACGATGCAGTCAATCCATTCAGTGGGCGCTCTTGGACGATGTTTATGCCGACATTTTCTCAGCCCATCTTTCAGGTTTTGGATAACAAGAACTTTGCAGGCGCTTCGATCTATAAATCTCAACCGGAATTTGGACCGAAGAAACCTAACTTCATGCAGCATTTCAAGACGGTCAATCCGGCAACCAAGGTATTGACGGAATGGCTGAACGATATTTCCGGCGGGGATACCAAATTGGAAACATCCGGGTTTATTGATTTCAATCCGGAAGTTATGGATCACATTTTGGAACAGATCGGTGGGGGAGCGGGACGGGTGATTGCCAATACTCTTAATACCGTGGAAACCACGGTACTCACCAAGGATTTTCCGCCTGTTAAAAAAATCCCATTTGCCAGACAGATCATCAAGGGCCCGTCAGAATGGGTGGATCGCTCTCGCGCCTATGACATTTTGGACGAATCTCGTCGCCGAGTGATGGGAACGACAAAGACGGATCAATTTTTTGAATCCGTAAAACGGGCATTGGATAACAAAGAGATTGAACCAGACGAAGCGAAGAGGCTTCGGACGGAATTTCGCAACAATCAACGCGCGGCGAAGGGGCTTCCGAAATTACAGCAAGGGCGTCCGGGTCCACCGTCACCGCCCAGACCACCGCGACCGCCTTCGTATCGGAATCAATAGGAAGGAATCAGTCAAATGGCTTCGTTACTCCATACCGCAAGTCCTAAATTCTTCGAGCCGGATTATCCGGGTGGATTGCTCCATACCTATGCCGCCGGAACTACAACCAATAAGGCAACCTATTCAGATCCGAATGAACGTACGGATTCGCAGAATGCCAATCCTGTGGTCTTAGATTCGGCGGGACGGGCGACGATCTATGGGAGTGGACTTTATTCCTTTGTCTTCAAAGATTCGGCGGGAACCACGGTTTGGTCTCAAGACAACATCCGAATTCTGGCGTTGAGCAACTTTGCCCTGACTGTGCTGGACGATACCTCGGCGGCGGCAGTCCGGTCTACGTTGGGGCTGGGCGCGGCGGCAGTACTTGGGGCGACTCAGAATACATCGAATAATGTGGTTGTTTGGAATACCAGTAATAACTATCCTGCTGGGAACGGAAGCGCCATTACTAACGTTGCTGCTGCCAATGTGACGGGATGGTATTGGCCGAGAGGATATTTATCTGGTTTTAAACTTTCAAATTCCGGGAGTACATTGACATTGAACGTTGCAGTTGGAACATGCAGGGATAGCACCAATGCAAAAAATATAACTCTTTCGTCTGCCTTGTCGAAAGTTTTGCAATCTTCTGGTTCATGGACTCAGGGGACTGGACAAAACGGATTAGATACTGGCGCAGTTGCTGGGAAAACTTGGTATCACGTCTATGTAATTCTTGATAATAATGATGCCAATGCAGACATTCTTTTTTCAACCTCTGCAAGCAGCCCGACCATGCCAACGGGATATACAACGGGAGTATTCCGGCGCATTGGGTCAGTAAAAACAAATTCTCCCGTGACACAAATTGATCTGTTTAATCAATATGCTGATGACTTTATGTATTATTCTCCAGTTGTAAATGTAAACAACGTGACGGTAGATGCTTCTGAATTAACGATGACATTGTCCACCGTTCCTTCTGGTTTTAATTTTAAGGCATATATTACAACGCAATTTAACGACGCTGACGGAATTTACATCTATGATTTGGGTGCAGATGGATCAACCGTCCCTTCCTGGGGGGCTGGATCATTGACTGCACCCTTGGCAATGTTGGTATCTTACTCAACAGAAACTATTGCTGCACCTATGGAAGTGTGGACGAATACAAGTCAGCAGATCGGAGCGATTTCCGCTTCGGCAAGTAATAAAATTTGGATTTCGGTTCGTGGTTATCAGGATCGCCGGGGAAGGGATGATTAGAAGATGCCCGTCGCCTTTGTGGTAAACTATCCGATTTTCCACGCGGACGATGACCTTGGCGCTCCTCTGGCGGGGGGATTACTTTACTCCTACGAGGGGGGCGCGGCGACAACTACGAAGGCGTTATACCAGGACTATAATTTGCGGACGGAACACACCAACCCGATTGAGTTGGATGAGCGTGGGGAAGCGAAAATTTGGGGATCGGGAGTCTATTATCTAAAGCTGACGGATGCAACAGGAAATCTAGTCTGGACACATGAATGGTACGAACTTATCAATTTTTCTTCTCTGGGGAAACTGCTTGTTTCCAGAACCACCATTGAGCAAATACTGGACGATCTGGAATTGTCCACCTCGCACGAGCACGTCTTCAATGAGCAGCCGTCCGAGACGCCGAACAGCATCCGCACAGGGTTTTCTACCACCTATAAGTTTGATGCGGGAACCATACAGGTCTATATCAATGGGGTCAGGCAGAGGAAAGATTACCATTATACTGAAGATGCAGACCGGCGGGGCTATGATTTTGCGGTAGGAGCGCCACAGATTGGTTGGGTTCTTCAGCATGACTACATCAAGAGTACGGATCAATCAGCATGAAACGGTTTTTGATTCTTCCTTTTATTCTTTGGATTACCCTACCGGTCTTCGCGCAGTGGGGGACTGAAGGTTTGATTGATGAATCTCAAATCAAGAACAACGTGTTGAAACAGAAGGGCGGGAAACCGACTGGGGCGATTCTCTCTTCCACTAGCTCCATCATGGCCTTGACCATTGGGGCATTTCAGAACGGTTATCTTGTCATTCCTCGTCATACGGTACTGCCGGCAACCGGAACCATGAGTTCGGCTACCTACGCACTGGTTTACTTGGCTTCGACTACGGTTTCGGCGCGGGGGATTTGGTACTGGAACGGAACCGCCTGGCAGAGAATCCACGACACCACCAGCGTCAATAGCCTGATTGCTTCGGCGACAACGTTAATCAATAATTTGATCGGTTCATCTACCACTGTGGTGAACAACATGATTTCTTCGGCAACCTCGATCATCGAAGGGATGATTGCCAGCAGCACTGCGGTCACAAACAATGCTTCATCCGTAATCCGCTACGTAACCCGGATGGAGTTTGCTACCTCGACCAATAAGTGGAGTCATTATTTTCCGGCGAACAAGTGGGTTTATCAGCCGAATTGGATGGCCGTCACCATCGGGGGAGCGCCCTATCAATCATCGGTGCAGATCCTTCCCGCGTCCGGGCCAGCTCATGCGGGGATTCAGATACTCATGAATTATGGGGAAAATTGGGAACCAGGGCAGATTGCCGAGGGAGAGTTCTGGCTTACAGACATGCCCGCCAGCGCAACCACGACGGCATTTAATGATGACTGGGTCGATGCACTGGACTTTTGCCTGGACAGTACGTTCGTCAGACTGCAAATGGAGTGACAAATATCATGCCAACTCAGCGAGAAAAAGATATTGATGCCTGCATGAAGGCGATTCAACGCCGTCAATTGATTCGCGATTGGACCATGACCATCC
>Ga0208957_1000934_pt1 | contig 17425 bp, 23 predicted proteins | sample RifOxyA1_FD_184029 | JGI IMG/M metagenome (GOLD analysis project Ga0208957, IMG submission 184029) | Groundwater microbial communities from Rifle, Colorado - Rifle Oxygen_injection A1 (SPAdes) | ecosystem: Environmental > Aquatic > Deep subsurface > Groundwater | place: Rifle, Colorado, United... | reverse complement strand
GATTGTGTATTGGGATAGCGGTGAACCAACCTTTTACAAGGGAAAATGGGACAAAGATAAAGAGTATGAAAAAGATGAATACGAAACAATGAATAAGAGCCAAATTGAAATCGCGCAGTACAATATGGCTGGATATTTACCAGATGTTGTACGCTGGCTTACTATGGCATTAAAAGGTCATTCCGATTCAATCTAGCCTCCCAAACCACACCTAACTAATCTATTCTTTATTCTATATGGGAGGGGACGATGAATACAAGGTAAATAAGGTATGAAACTCTCCCCGCAAAAAGAAATAATCGTATCCGTCCTACGGGATATGAAGTGGCATTGTGGGCGCGAGTGGGTAGACCAAATCAAAGATGACCGCAAAAGAATCGGAGAATTGAACGATGAATATATGCACGCGAAAGGATACGAAATAAAAGGCGAGCCATGCAGAGGGACGGCGTGCGGAAGAATAAAATGTCCGCTCTACAAACGCCGAGCAGAAAGAATATATAATCCCTCACCCTACGACAAACTCCAACTCTTAAAGAAAGCAGTACCCGCACAGACATTACAGATGATATGAGTGAGCAGAAAATCATACAAGGAGATTGTTTGGAGGTTATGCGGGGCTTCGCTGATAAGTCGTTTGATTTGGTATTGACTGACCCGCCGTATGAACAAGATAATCACGGTGGGGGAACCACAGACTTTGCACAAAGAAAATTAGTAAAGGATAGGCATATTGACTTTCTTAGTGAGGGCTTCAATCTTTCTGATTTCTTTGTACAAGCTGTTAGGGTCTGTCGCATTGTAAACATAATTATATTTTGTTCTAACAAACAGATTTCCGAGACAATGCGTATTGCAGAACAGTATGGATTTTCTGTAACTTTACTAATATGGAAAAAACCAAATGCGATTCCGTTTGGAAACGGTAAGTATTTTTCTGATACTGAATACATGGTGTATGTCCGTGGGAAAAACGCCCCATTCAAGAAAGGTAAGAGTAAGGTCTTTGAGTATAATTATCCCGCATCAAGAGAACATCCGACACAAAAACCCCTAGATTTAATTAAAGACCTTGTTGAGAATCATTCCCATGAGGACGGTATAATTCTAGACCCATTCGGGGGTTCGGGAACCACGGCAGTCGCCGCCAAACAACTAAACAGAAATTGCACCCTAATTGAAATATCAGAGAAGTATTGTGAAATCGCCCGCAAGAGATTGAGCCAAGATATGTTATTCTAAGTGGGTATGAGCAATCATCAAGAGAATTGTCCCGCGCCTATCTGCGCCGCCGATACGACAGAGAACTGGAAGCATAATGTTGTTTGGTATCCTAGTGAACCAGTGTGCAGTATCAAGGCGACCAAGTGGCAGAAGAACCAAAGGCGCATAAATAAACTCGTCGCAAAAGGTACATTCAAGAACCTTGAAAGATACTTCACAGCGTCTACCCTAGAAAAGATAGGGCGCATAACCACTTCTACGAAAGGCAGACGCGCCTAAAACATGCTCCCACGCAAAAAAACAGGGCTAATAGCATATAGAGGGAAAGGATTACCCCCAAAACATGGTATAAGGCGTGTCTACCGCAAAAAGACCCCTAAAAAGCGCAAAGAAAAAAGTATCTCAAAGCTGATGAAGGAAGCAGACCGCAACATGTCGCTTTATGTGCGCCAGAAGTACGCGGATAAAGAGGGTAACGTCCAGTGCTTCACATGCCCGTATACTGCTCATTGGAAGAAAATGCAGAATGGACATTTTGTTTCCCGCTTTTATAAAGAAACCCGTTATGACCAAAGAAATTGTCGTCCGCAATGTTACACCTGCAATATGTGGCGCAATGGTATGACACCCCACTTCGCCGCAAAACTCCAACAAGAACTCGGGGCAGGGATAGTTGAAGAACTTTACGAAAAGGCGCGACAGACTAAAACATACACAAGGGATTTTTACATTGCCGCAATCAATGAATACTCCTCCCTCCTAGAGAAAGAATAGGGTTATCCACTGGGGGTGCTTGACAAAATGATGATGAGGATATAAGATGATGAACATGAAAGGTGTGAAATGCACAAATGAGAATTGCGGTTATGTTTGGGTGCGAAAAGTAGAAAACCCGAAGTCATGTCCGAAATGCCGCCAATATCTCAAACCCCGCCCCACCAAATAAACATATTGTATGAATTGTATGAAGAAAGAAATCGTAACAAAAAAAGAAATTAGAAATCAAAGTGCGTGGCTTCGTAGACACGGTGGTGGTATTATTATTCTTCTTAGAAATCTTGAAAAGCGTATCAGAACATTGGAAAAACGATTACAACCAAAAGGTCAGCGCAAAGATAGCTGGAGACTGAAGTGCGATGCCCCGAATTGTAATAAAACAAGAACTTTTGAGTGTGGAGAAAATATCTATGGACAGATTGGTGGGTGGTGTTCCACAAAACACTTTAAGAAATTCGCCAAACACTAACCCTTATGACTACCACTATGATAGATAAAAAGTGTTGTGAGAAATGCGGTAGAAAAAGCGACGTTGTTGATATGACCAAATGTCCGTTCTGCCTCCAAGCATCTTCTATGATAGATAAAATCATGCAGGCTCCAAGACAGACAATGGATACCATAACAAAAACTGAATACCAAGCGATTCATTATTGGCTAAACAAGAAATATGGTCTTGCTAGCTACTGTGAAAGCCCAGTATGCCTTAAAATATCTACAAAGTTCAATTGGGCTAAGAAAAAAGAGCACGGTTACGAGCGTAAACGCAAGAACTTCTGGCAACTCTGTCGCTCGTGTCATGCAATATATGACTGCACAGAAGAAACTAGGAGGAAAATCTCTAGACTTTTTAAGGGCAAGAAACTGTCGCACGACCTCGTTATGCGACAACACGCACCGTGTATTGGAGTTCCTCGTCCCGAAAGTGTTAGGGCTAAGATTGCGCTTAATAATCCATGCAAGAAGCCTGTCGTGCAGATTAGCGAGGGGGATGTTATCAGAGGGTTTTCCTCTATTCACGAAGCCGCTAGAGCAATGGATGTCTGTCATCAAGCAATAGCCGGCGCAATTAAAAATTCACGTCGCTGTAAAGGATTCCAATGGAAGTATGCAAATTGAACAAATAATCACAGAGTTTGATAAGAAGTTCCCGAATAGAATGGAGTTTTTAGGCGATAGAAGTTTTGTCAGTGAAAAACTCGTTGTGCTAGAGTTCATTCGCCAATCCCTCTCCACCCTCATATCAAAACAGATTGAGGCGATTGAGGGGGAGAAACAGGATATTCTTGACGAAACACCAGTAGATATTTGGGAGAAACAAGTATCGTATAACGAAGGAATTAACCGCGCCATTACAATCTTAAAGACATTCAAATAGGAGTATGAAAAAAGAAGAAGCATTCAAGATACTACAAAGACACTTAAAAGAAGGAGAGGTCTTGTTTTCTCATGACGATGGTTGGAATGCCGTGATATGGGGGCGGGGAAAGATAAAAGGAAAAAAAGGGGAGGAATTAATGATACCCAGCGAGAGGTTCACTTGGTGTGAGGGTGATGACGGTGGTTGGAATAAAAGAGAAATTGATATGAAGAAAGTTAAAATAATATCATCCTTATGACCCCATCACCCAAAGAGAAGAAGATAAGAGGTTGGATACATAAAATGGCTCTTGAAGAATTGCCAAAGATTATTCGGAATAGCAAGCGAGGTGATTTCTTGGAAGCAAACATTTATTTTGCGCCAATGAATCCAAAAGCATACTCGGAAATAGAACTCACTTATCAACTCCCTAATAAGAAGAAATAATATATGGAATATATGGAAAAAATAACTATCTTCGTATTCGTGCTGTTACTGATAATATATATGGCAGGATTCGTATCAGATAGGGAGAAAATCACTAAAGACGGCAAAGATGGATTGTCTGCAACAATGGAAAGTAAAGGTGAAATGCAATATGCCACGGGTTCGGGGGGTTATACTAACGGTTATACTAACAGGGATACAGGTCAGTGGCCTACCCGCAGAACTCACGATTAACGGTGCGATTTACAAACGAGTATGACATATAAAAAAAGATTACCATAGTAAGAAGAAATGAATGTATGAAACTCTGCATAAACGACCCCATAATGAAGCTGATAGAACACTGCTCTCATTGCAAAAAATGCTGGTTAGAAAATTGTGCTTTATTCTGGTTTATTGATGAAGAAACCATAAATCTAGCATCTAATCAATACAAAGAGACGCCATTACAATCTTAAAGACATTCAAATAGGGAATGTGTATGACCACCCTAAAAAAAGAAATGATGATGGAAGAAGCAATCGCTAGTGCAGAATTGGCGGGAGCAACCACAGATGACTTACGCTCCAAATGTTGCAACGGAATGATTAAAGTCAGCACCGCAGACGAGGGAACTTCTTGCTACCTATGCGGCAGTTGCCACAATCCGACCATGCCAAGAATTGATAGACACTACAATAGTTGTAAATGTGGTCGTAGAAAAAAGAAGAAATCTTTACTTTGTAACAAGTGTCATAATTGGACTCCGACATCAGGACATCGGAAGAAATTAAGTAACGCATTAAAAGGAAAGAAAAATGCTCTTGGTTTTCATCATACAAAAGAGACGAAAATCTTAATGTCAAATTCTAAGATAGGAATTGCAAATCCTAATTGGAAAGGAGAATATGTTGGATATGGAGCAATACATTCTTGGGTAAAAGCGAGATTGAAAAATCCAGATAGATGTGAAAGTTGCCGAAAGATAAAAAGACTAGACCTTGCAAATATCAGTCAAAAATATAACAGGGATTTAACAGACTGGAGGTGGTTATGTCGTTTATGTCATATGAAAAGTGATGGTCGTCTTATTAAATTAGTTAAACGTAATAAAAATGTTAAACAAAGATAGAGAATGCGGAAAGCCAAGCGACCCCGCCCCACACCACACAGAGGATTGTACATGCGCCAGTTTCTTTACAGTGAGGGGTGTCCACAAGGAAAGCTGTCCCTCTTTCACACCAGAGGATAGTTGGGAGTTAGATGAAAAGCTAGAACATCTTGTAGAGCATATACTATATCAAGATGCTCGTGGTTTCGGAATTGACTCGGGCATAAAACGAGATTGGCAAGATTATTTTCGCACCCAAATCCAAAAGGCAGAAGAGAGGGGCTACCAAGAGGGAAAGAAAGAATCCGACGAACTTACCAAAGCAATCCATCTCTACAACACCGACGGGATAAAGGCTCTCAAAGAAGCTGAAAACAGGGGCTACCAAGAGGGGTTGCGGAGGGTGCAAGAACGGATTGACTTAATCCAATCTTTCAGGAAGAGAATCGGCGAATCGTGCCGAGTTACGGGTTCGTTGGAATGAGTGATGAGGAGTGGACAGCCACCAAAAGATTTTTACCTTTATTCTGTCAAAATATCCGCGCCAACATAGACACATTACTTAAAGAGAGAAAAGATGTATGACACTTCATGAACGTGAAGTATGGCTTGTAGAGCAGAAGCGGAGAATTGCGGGTATTATCGAGGAAGTTAGAGAACCTAAACCCGTAGACCCGTCTATCGCGTTAGAGGTAATGGAGAAAGAGGCGTTTGCTGAAAGGCCTGTGGAGATTTTACCGCCAATGGAGCCGGAGGCAATGTCACGATTAGGGCATGACGTTTCTGGCCTGCATTCCCATTCCTTCGAGGATTTTGTATCAAGTCCGGAATATATTAAGAACGCTAAGAAGATAAAAAAGCTGGAAAGAAATTGGCTAGGAGAGTTCAAACAGAAACAGCCTATAAAGACTAATAAACAGGAGGACATTGATGATGTGCTTGGATGATTTTCACAAAGCAAAGGGGAGTGATATTCGCTCCCCCGCCTCTAATTGAGAGGACTTAAAGACATGCCATTTGCGAGCGAGCGTCATACAGATTTTCTTCATGTACCTGTTGCGGACAGCGAGGCAAATGGAAGTACCGTTCGCGTCCATCTGCATCATGCTCACGACGGAACTTGTCGTGATAGTAGCGGATTTTTCCGCCGCAACTACTGCACACCACTTCGTAGAACGTTGTTTTCATCGCTTCTCCTTTGTGAGATACGTTAGCCAACACCTACGGCAACAGAACGCTTTGCCGCCGTCATAACAATAAACGATTTGAATCGGTTGACCGCAAGTAGCGCAAAAAATCTGGTATTGCATACTTCCTCCTGTCAAAGACCAGTCCTAAAGAGCACAGCTACTATTATGGGCTGGGTGCATGACCATAGGAAATGCCTATGGCCATAAGCTCAACACGTAAGGATTGAAAGACATGCTTTTTATCTTGCGCTCCATTGCCCGAACTTAACTTTACGGATAAGTCCATACAAGCCCGTGAGAGCGGTAAACACCATTCCGGTGCCAAGGAGGAGATTAGTCAACTGTCCACTAGCCTCATTCACAACAGTATTGTCAATCCCGAATAGAATAGCAAAAGTTGCAAGACTCTTAACAAAAAGACTAATCGTATTGGGGTCTGTTGATGATGTAATTATTGATTTCCAATTCATAGTTTTAAGATAGTTTACTTAGTAATACCGACCTTTTAACCCTTGCAGTCATGGCCGCCGCATCGCGCGGGCAACACGATTGGCTCCTGTAATTCGGGGATAACAGGGTCTACAAAAGACGTACTAGGAATTGATGAGGGCTTCAAGTAAAGATATGCGACGTATGCGCCGAGGATAAGGAGTGGAATAATAAAGTATTTCATACGGCGTTGGGTAGTCGTTGTCTAAACTTCTCGTTCCAAATCTTTATATCCTCACTTGCGTTAGAATTGTAAAACTTAAAATTGCCGAGATGTCCAAAAGTTATGTGGCAATTCATTCCAGCTGATTCGCACAAAGTTGAGAGGTTACTAGGAAGCAACTCGGATTCTGGGAACTTGTTGTAAGGTTTCAGGTGGTGCACAGATAGATTTTTTTTCGTCTCGCATACCGCGCAAGTCGGATGTAACTGTAAATGTTGTCGCCTTACGGAAGACCAGCGAGAACTGCGCGGGACTCCGCCGAATGTTGGGAAGATGCCAAAAAATATCTTAATGCGCTCAAACATATCTATAGAAATGAGTCGCCATGCCTCCGCGTTTCTCAAAGTAATTCCTCCAGCCGTCTAGCGTATAATTTGCTGTCCACATTCCGTTTTTTGAGTCGTTGCTCATAATCCAATGTTTTCCGACAATTCCAGTATGGCCATTCTTCACAGAGCCGTTTCCAGCGCCAGTCACGGAAAGAATTATATCACCCGCGATTGGACTTGCTACTTCCTTAAAAGCAACTATGTCTGAAAGATAATCATATAAATCCCGTGTTGATAAAAGCGCGGGGAAGTTGAGTTGAGGATATGCCTTTTGGATTATTTTAGAAAGACTGTTTACGCAGGCGAGTTCGTCCGGGGCTTCATCTTGCGGGCTGACATCCGTTCCAAGCAGACTATATGCCGTTTCGTAAAGTTTATTTGGGCGCATAATTGCTAACATTTCTAATGCTCGGTATAAATCTCTTTTAAGACTTTCCAATAATGTCATATCATCTCCCTAAAAGCATAGCATACAATTTCTTTAGAAGCGGTAATAGTTGCTGGAGTAAGTTTAGTTGTTTTTCTGTAGCGTTGGGGTCTTCTTTTGAGATATATACCCGATAGCCGTATTCATAGAAATCATAATCAGGCGCGAGATTTTTAGTGAAATCGCCCACTATTTGCTGTCCGTTATTATCGTAGTCATAGTAATTATCGTATGCTTGGAACTTTGGGAGCTTGTATAAGAGAAACGCATGATTGAATGTTCCTGCGGTTCGTAGGAAAAGGCCTTCTACAGGAATAGGCCATGCGTACCCCGCCACGCCAATCATATCGTCTTTCAGACACTCGCCGAAGTGCTGATAATTAACCTGTTCATAGTTGATTGTAAATCGCCGAGCGAACTCCGCGCCTAAATCACGCATTGCCTGTGTAATTTTAGTCTTATCATGGTATTCATCAAATGCCATTTCAATAGTTTTAGGCAGAGACTTTTTAGGAATTAAGCCCTGCTTTCTTATTGCCTCCAATGGAGCTTTAAGCGAGTTGCCGTTTCTCGTTGTGCCAGAGTTGATTGCGACAAACCTATCAGAAAATGCCAGCCGTCCGTCATCGCCGACATACCCATTATCAACGAACCACTGCTTGTTAGCAGGTAACATTCCATGCATATAGTGGTAACTGAATAACGCCTCCGCGTGGTTTAACGGGCTTCGCGTAGCACAATCCTTGAAATCATCGCGATTACTGAATTGAGTTTCCCCTACAGGCAACCATTTGTCGCGTTCAGCTTCTGGGATTGAAACAAGACTCGGTTCACTCAACGCTCCAAATGTCCAATCCTCAGTAGAATGTTCCTCAAACTCACGCTTTAAGTCAAGCCCGTTGTTGATTATCATACCGCCATTTTAGATGAATACGTCGTGCAATTCATCATAGCGTTTCCTGTAATGATTTTCCACAATAAATAATCAGCAATCACAACAGAAAAGGCCAGAGCAGAAAGTATGATGATGGCGGGTTTCATATTTTTCTGTTTCTCAAAATCTCATTGAGCGTCTTGAAACTATCCCTCGTCTCGGTTCTGAAGTCTACTATCTGCCTTTGGACTTCTTCATAATGGAGATTTTCCCTTTCTGTTACTTGCGTGATGCGATTATTAAGTTCGGCAAGATTTCCGTTCGCTGTCGCATACGAAGTGATGAACGCAACGAGGATAGTCGCGCCTCCCGCAATAATCGCCGCCATTGTGCTGATTTGTCCTCTGTTCATATCAAAGTAATGTGGCTGTGGGTCATATCATCCAAAGACACTAGAAGATTCTTCACCACCACCAAACGCGGTCCATGTTCCAGTGTCAGTCACAATCGTTCCGGCAACGCAATTCAGTTGATTGAGCAACATCCGAAACGGCGTATCCCCCGCCGTGGCTATCGTTACCGTCCCACTCGGAGCATTGATGGTAATCGGATTATCTATCCTGCCCGACGTTGCGCTCGGCCCGTCAAGCGTCCCCGTGCCGTTTACGTTGATTACTGTGGTTCCTGAGACCGTTCCACTACTTCCACCATAACGCACGCCACCGCCAGCGTTTATCGTACTTCCTGTCAGAGTTATGGAATTGGTAGAGCTGGCAAGTGTTAATAAACCGGTGAGATTTAGATTTTCGTTTAAAGTGATAGTTTGTCCATTTGCAGTAGTCAAATTAACATTATTCCAAGTGATTCCTGCAACAGCCAGCGTTGTGGTTACACCAACAGTAAGAGTTGAACCAGTTGTTACCACTGTTCCTGCGGTGTAAGTAAAAGTGCCTGTGTCATACAGAAATGCAAAAGTGGTGGCAAATGTAATTGTCCCTGCGGTATTAATCGTCAGGTTATTTCTTAAAGCGCCAGCACTAGTGGAATGAGTGATTGTCCCCGTGCCGTCCATTATTATATTTGTGGTGCCTGACGTATTATTCCCAGCTTGAGTCAACCCTGCAGATGCAGTAATTTGAAAACCATTGATGGTAATGGTACCTCCACCTACCGACAGTAATCCATCAACATTCCAATTATCGGCAAGGGTATGTGTAGATGTTCCCTGTAGTGTAAGCGCATTCGGCCAGACCTTCGTATTGCTCGTCAAGGTTGAGGTAGCACTTACTATTAATCCACCTGTCCCCGCTATCGTCATCGCCGACACAAGCGTTACACTGCCGCTAATCGTCAGCCCAGCGGTCATTGTGATCGTGCTGGCGTAGCCGGTGAAGTTGAGCGTGAGCCCGACGCCAGCCGTGTTTACCGTGCAGTTTGGACTGTTCGACGTAAAGAAAACATCGTCCGATGCGGTTGGCTTTACTCCTGATGCGGCTCCTCCATCAGTGGCGCTCCAATTGCCAGAAGTGCTCCAGTTGCTGTCTACCCCTCCATTGATGAAATATCTTGCTGCCATACCTCCTATAGGGTTATCTCAATCTGCGAGATAATTGATTCGCAGGCTTTTGTTGCTTGCAGCTTTCTCTCTTCCGACATCTCGCGGTTTTCAACTCCCAAGAGAACATCCGCTTTTGTTGTTGGTTGGAAGTGGGGAATAGAGACAGTTACTTTGTCCAGACCGATTGTGTACTCAACGTCTGTCACTATCATGTCGTCTACTCGCCTTACCGCTCGTATTATGTAGCTCATGTTATCTTCGTTTAACTTTAATAATAACTGTTACCCGTTTCAATGCGCTCACAGAGTCCACATTGAACCCGAGTATGTCCCCTGCTGTTATGTGGAACGTCGCGGGCGTGGATGTACTCTGTGATTTTGTCGCCTGATAAATGCCGACCTTTGTTGAAGTGAAGATTGTATCCGCGACAGTCGGCGGGTAATTCGCGTATGTGTCTTTCCACACGTCTATGGTCGTCGTTCCTACAGTCGTACTCGTATCTGTTGAAAGCGCTGTCCACCCGACTATGTCAGCGTCGTAGGGAACTTCGATATACCCTTTCACTCCCGTGGTGATTACACTTGATCCTCCGTCCACGGTGAATCCAAGAGACTCGACCAGTCCGCTGATTGTCGTTGTCCCCGCATAATTCGTGGCGAGATTGAGCAATGGAGTTGTTGTAGTAGCGAATGTCGCAGGAGAAGATGTGCCGATGAAGAAATAGTCAGCCATATTCCTAAAGACAGTATGATTCCCGTTATTGTCAGAGAGCGTCAGTTGAGGCGCAGTTGAGGACGCCAACTGGACAAGCCACTGCGGAGTTGTCGTTCCCACGCCAAGCATCCCCCTGACTTTATTCCACACGAAACCAACAGCTCCCCCGAGCGTTGTGCCGCCATCATTGAACTGTACTTGGGTGTCAGAACCTCCTGCCGTTCCGCTTCCTGATGCTGAAATCGTAACCGCTCCGACTGATTGGTCTATTGAAATGTTAGTACCTGCCACGATTGAAGTGACGCCAGAGTTCGTCACGTTTCCATTTGAATATGTGAGTCCGCTTGAAAAAGTCGTCGTTGCTACTCCTTTTATAATGCCGTCGGCAAACGCGAGAACCTGTCCTGCGGAACCTGCAAACAGAGTTGATGTAGCAGGGAATGAGAGTGTGCCAGTTGTGGTAATTGTCCCTCCTAGGATTGGATAGGTGGTGGCGATGGAAGTGACGGTTCCAGTTCCACCTGTTGACGTGGCGGCAATTACCAATTTCGTCCCGTCCCACATGAGCACATTGCCCGCTGTGCCAGAACCATAAGCAGTTGAGGTCGCTGCAGTAGAAATCGCATTGACAGAACGGGTAAGGGGGTAGTTGAATGTAAGCGCACTTTCTTTTAGGTTAAATGTATCCCAATCGGTGTCCGAAAGACAGCCGGTATTGTTTGTATCTGATGCGGTGCAGGTAATTGCGAGCGCCCCGCCTACTGCCGAGCGTCCTGCAGTAACAGTAACCCCGCCGGAAGCTGATACAGTGCCAGTGGCAACGCCATACACTCCCGCACCGCCGTTTGATACGAGCAGGTTAGAAGACGAGAGCTGCGAGGTTGTTGCAAGTCCCGCCCATGTGATATTCGGAGTTGTCCCGCCAGATGAGAATAGCGGCGCGGTGGCTGTTACAGATGTAACTGTCCCTGCGCCAGCTGCGGTGCAGTCCTCCACCGCGCCTGACGCGTTTACTCCGAGAGGATAGTTGCCTGCCAAGCAGTTCGCGCCATTTGCGGCTAATGCCGTTGCGAGTCCTGCGGTCAATCCTGAAGCGGTGCCAGTTATATTCGTCCCTACGAGTACAGACGGAGTGCCGAGCCATGATGCGCCAGAGATTGTAAGAGCAGTCGTACTCGCGCCCCCATTCATAGAGAAGAGACCGCTTGTGATTGTAGAAGAAGCATTAGAAATAAAACCCAAAGTAAGTGTTTGCAATAAAGACCAGATGTTAGCAAGGGTTGTTTTAGGAATTGTGGTGGAGGCGGTAATCCAGTAGTCGGCGGAGGTGGTTGCAAAAGTGCCATCTCCCGTGGCAACGATTCCGAGAGAAGAAGTGGCGACAGCAGTAACACGATTTGAGTTTAATCCTAGGAGGACATAATTGGTCGGAACAGTTGTAGTGCCGATACCTCCTGTATCAAGTTTTGCAACAGGCAAGGCATACGCAATGTTAGCGAAAAATATTACTCCCAGAATTAGATATCTCATATTAGGTTCTTGTATAAATTACATCAGCTACGGAACTGTCCGATGGCGTGAATAATAATGTTATCGTCTTTTGGTCAGTCCCGACAGTATAATCTGTGCCTCGCGCCACATACGCTCCATTATAATACACATCTACATCAAATCCTCCGCCTGCTATCTTATAAGTTGTCGTGATTGTGGTTGTGGCGGAAGAAATTGCCGAATGTTCGTGTTGACGATTTCCTGAACCACCGCCTTTCCCCCCGCCTTGTTTAGGTATACGGATAGCAAAGTCTTTTAATGCCTTATCAACAAGAGGTTTGAATAATTCAAGCATCTCTTTTTCAGCCAATGTCTTTCCATCTTCACCCCTTAATGGATTTGGTATCAGAGGTTGAATAATAGAAAGTAATTCTTCTCGTGTCGGTGTCTTTCCGTCAAAATAATCCACACCCTTTTTAGGCGTGAAGCCATCAAAATAATCCTTTCCTTTGATTGGTGAATAACCGTCGTTTCCTTTGTCTCCTTTAATTTCAACAGTTGCTTGGATATGATTTAGGATTGCTTGCTTCATTTCCTGTTTGAGAGAAACAAGCGTGTCCCGCGCCTCTTGAATCATCTTCTCAATTTCCCTCTTAAAAATCTGTTCTAGGATTGAAAGCCGCGCCTCGCTATCAGCTTTCAGTGTTCTTACAATAAGCGACTCCAACACCTTTTCAGTAGACAGGGGCGAAATCCCGCTAGGCGCACTTCTATTTTTTAGTCGTTGTGTGAGAGACATAATTGACATTATAGCGGTTATTAGAAATTATGTTATACTTGCAAGTGCAACTCGATTGAGGCGGGTTACAGGAATCGCGGACAGCCTCAATCTGTCTGCGATTTTTGTATGAAAAATTACCGAAGAATTAAACAAACGGATGAAGTATTTTTCCGTCGTTTCAAAAAGAAATTCTCTGATTTGAGAGGACGTTGTAATAATCCCAATGATTTTAGTTTTAAGAATTATGGAGCGCGAGGTATAAGGTGTTTCTGGAATTCTTTTGAATCTTTTAAGGAAGATATGTTTGAATCGTATCTTCTCCATCTTAGAAAACATGGTGAAGGCAACACTACTATTGAACGCATTGATAACAATGGCCCCTATTCTAAGGAAAATTGTCGATGGGCTACTAGAATTGAACAATTGAGAAATAAACGAACAAGTAGATTCATCTCGTTTCAAGGTCAGACTCAAACCCTTAGTGCTTGGGAACAAGAACTGTTTGGTGAAGAGAGTTATGGCGTAATACATCACCGTCTTAGAAAAGGCTGGTCTATTGAAAAAGCACTCACAACTCCCAAGAAAAGACCTAGACAACGACTTCATGTTATGGTAGGAATATGGAATGATTGATTTCACTAACGACCCATATGGTCTCAAGGCAGTTACAGTAATGTTTGGTTTAATCATACTTGGAATGTTAATCTGGGATTTCCTTGGCTTTGATTCTGGTATTGGTGGGACTCCATATGGAAATTGGTTGGAATAATTATTTCGGGACGAAAGTTATAGGGAATTCGGCAGTAGCGCCTGTTTCTCTCAGCAAAGTACGAATAGCACGTTCCATTTCTTGGTCAGCCATATTAGCTTGAGTCTTCAAATCAACAGGACTGATTTTCATTCCTGTCATTTTGAGTAATTCTTCAGCTAAAGTCCTCCTTTGCGCTCTACCTGCTTCAGTCCCGGTATCTCCTTCAATAAATTGTTGCCATTGAGCAGTGCGACGTTCTCCGCCACTTCGGTATCCACCCGGAATTTGGTCTGCAACCAAGGGAGGAGCGTAAGTCTTGATAAGATGTCTGAAAATATCACCTAATTGTATCCCTGTTTCATCGCTCTCACGAAAGATTTTGTTTCCATAAAAGTCTTGATTCTTCCCTAATTCTTTGATGAGATTGAATAATGGGGCTTTGCTCATCAACGCTTCAGGGACTCCTTCTTTTAACCCAGTTTCTCTACTTACATCTCGCTGAAGATAATTGCCACCTATCAAATCCCCAAAAGGCATAATATAAGTCAAATCAAAATATGCACTTCTTCCCTCTTTATCTTTCATGGGAAGTTTTATGTAGAAACCATCACGCACCCAACTTGGTTCAGTCTCTCTCTCTTTTGTAAGCTCAGTCAAATCTGACTGGTTCTCAATAGCTGCCTTGATTTTTCCGATGTTTGAAATCTTTGTTGGTTTTGTTGCCAAAGTCTTTATGATTTGAGGAGTTACCTTGTAAGTAAACGTAACGAAAGGAAACCCAAAAATACTCTCTCTTACCCGTCTTATGAAAGGAGTAACTTGTGCATAATTGAATGTCGCCCTCTCTGCCACTTTATAGGCCTCTTCAGGAGATAATCCCTTGCCTCTCTGAAATATATATTGAGCCATTTTTGCAAACTCTTCTTCTTTTTGATAAATGTCAGCAATTTTATTGACAAATCCTTTCGCTTTCCCAATAACTCCTACTTTATCAACCCCCGAAAGGATATCCCTAAGTTCTCCTGAAGCAAATGTATCTAATCCCAATCCTACTTTCTGAGCTTCTTTATATAAGTCATCTTTAGTTGCTATTGATTTCGCCGCCTTTGCATAAATGTCCAATCGTGCAGGTGATAATCCTTCAAAATGATTAAGGATAAAATTAGACATCACATTCCTTGCGTGAGTGGCTGGGTTAAGAATGACTTTCCCATATTTGAATCCTCTAACAACAGAACCGAGCGACTTTTCAAGTGGGGTTTTAGCGCGGATTATCTCTTGTATATCATCAAAAATCGGTGAAGGGACTGCTTTTCCAGCAAGATGCCCAAGGGTCTTAATGTTAGGCAACTTCTTCATTCCTTCTTCAATCGTGTCGCTACCCCATTTAAGAGCTACTTCTTTGAAAAACTTTGCATTTTCCACGGCGTGAGTAAGCTGAACTAATGATTTGGCAGTCGGGTATCCTGCCTCAAGAATCTCTCCCATTGCTTCCCGCACCTCTTCAGGAATATCAGTACGTTTCATAAATCTTGATAAATCAAGTCTTGCAGGTTTAACACCAAATAGTGTTTTTACTTTTTCAATTCCTTCTTTAGGAATCTCTTTAGTACGATATAAGCGAGCAATATATTTTCCAACATTCTCTTGGAAAACGTCCGCCTTTAACAAGCCAGCATCTACCGCTTCTTTCCCGAGTCTATCCAATTCATCAAATGCTGGTTTAGCTTTAGCTAAAATCTCTGAGGGGAGTGTCTCTAATGTCCCTGCTTTACGAGCGTTGGCAATTAACTTTTGAGTCTGAGAATCAAGTTTGGTAATAGGACGCACAACATCAAGCATATTTTGGACTCCAACTCCAACATTACGAATAGTCCTCTCGGCAATCTTCTTATAAATCTCATCCTGACCAAAACGATATACAAATAATTTACCCAACTGATTCCCCGCTTTGGCGGCAATGGAGACTTTCGTTGCTACTTTCCCAGCAACTTTTGACCCTCCTTTATAAATTGCCGTTGATGCCCTTTTAAGAAGTCCAAATCCTCCCGCGTATGTCAAAGGGTCTACCGCTATGTCGAGAAGGATACCCCCAACAACCCCCGGTATCCCATAATCACCTAGTCCCTTGTTACCTTTCTCACTAAAAGATGCTCTTGACTTGACTCCCTGAGAGAAACCTTCTCCTTGTAATGCCCCAGTAACGCCATATTGAAGAGTGTTTAGAACATCAAATGTATCGGAAATAAAACCACCACTGAAAATCTTTTGAGGAGATTCACCCTTTGTAGATTCAATTTCTTTAATTCGTTCACCCAATCCTGATTGTTCACCAAGTGTTTTAAGTCCTTCCGAGGTAGTCAAATCAGGTTTCGGGACAGAAGTTAGGCCTCCCTTGAGAGTTACCCTTGTCTTTGCTTTTGAAGTGTTGGAATCAATTAATGTCTTTAAGCTCGTGGGTTCTGATAGACTCTTCTTATTTCCAAGAACGTCTTGAATGCTCATATCTTAACGAAATAGATTACTAAAGAATCCTCCCGTTTGAGGTACTTCACCAAAAGTGAATTGAGAGAAATCAGGAGCTTCTGCCGACCCTTGTCCTAATAAGATTGAGGAAGGTGATGCGAAATATCTTTCAGCTTCATTCTTAATAGTGTTGTAACCTCCTTGTCCAATACGGGCAACAATCGCCGCTTTTCCTGTCTCAAGGTCGCGAAGATACTCCGCCTTACTCTTATAAGTCTTCATATCAGTTAAGAGGTCGGCTTGAAACTTCCTTTCTTCTTCAGTTTTAGGCCCGCTATCACTATCTTTCTGATTTTGCGACAACCTATCTTCCTGACGTGTCTTCAGAGCATTATCAAATACTTTCTGCGCCCACTGTGTCTTCAATCCCTGTTCAATAAGCTCAAGCGGTACGCCTGACTGATTAGCTAAAGATACGAGTTGTGATTTTGTTTGGGCGGGGATTTCATTCGGATTAACTCCCTCTAGCATATTGAGGATTGTACTGAGAGTTGACTTTGCTTCCGTTCTCAAATCTTTTGCCGCGTTAAATACATCATCCTCCATTGCAGTGATTTTGTCCTGCACTTTCTGTTGGAGTTCAAAGTCGTCTTTCAAATAAGTGAGTTGCTTGTCGGTTGCTCCTGCCTGCATTTTTCTTGCGTCTTGCTCTAAACCGAGTTCGGTGAGAAGCGTGTTGGCTTCAGTTGCCATTCTCTGAAGTTTGAATTGGGCGCGAATGTCTATTTCACTTGCTCTGCCACCAGCAAATCCCATTGTCTGTCCTTCGTATTCTTTGAACTTATCCTCCTCCGTCTGTATCTTGAATTGGTCAATTTGTCCTTTGATGTCCGTAACCTGTTTTGCGAGTTCCTGTTCCCTCGCGCCCGGAGTCATCAACTGCAATGATTTCTCTCTCAATGCCTTTTGGTCGGCGTGAAGTTGCGAGAGTTGTTCGTTGAATAACTTTGTATTATCTGCCACTCGTTTCAAGAGAAAATCCATTTCAGAATAGTTGCCGGATTGTTTCGCGGCATCAGCGAGAGAAATATCTTTGAAGATACTTCCTTGCGTATCCATTGCACTGGAGTAGTTTTGTATATCTTGCGGGCTGGCATTTCCGCTCTGTATTCCCTGATTAACAGAATTGATAATGCTTGCTTGGGCGGGATTGTTGGTCGGAGGTTTTAACAGC
>Ga0208957_1000933_pt1 | contig 17446 bp, 31 predicted proteins | sample RifOxyA1_FD_184029 | JGI IMG/M metagenome (GOLD analysis project Ga0208957, IMG submission 184029) | Groundwater microbial communities from Rifle, Colorado - Rifle Oxygen_injection A1 (SPAdes) | ecosystem: Environmental > Aquatic > Deep subsurface > Groundwater | place: Rifle, Colorado, United... | reverse complement strand
CGCTCGCAGCCGCAAGACGCAGGAGCCGCTGTGGTGGGGGTATCTTTCGGGCGTGGAGCTTGGCGCCGGGGTAGGGGTATCGCTGGATAATGTTGCCAATAAAATCCAGGTGGTGTACGCCTACGTGCCGTCCGGGGCGGCTTCGGCGGGCACGAAGGTATCCACCACCTGGGCGCAGAACGATGACAGCGTGACGGCCTACGGCTACATCGAACACAAGGAAAGCCTGTCCGAGGCGACGGCGGCGCAGGCGGAGCAGCTGCGTGACCGCCTGCTGGCGAGCATGGCAAAGCCGCAGCCCACGCTATCCCGCTCGAGCGGCGATGCTATGACGGCGGCGCTGAAACTTTCGGGGTGGTGGAATACGTTTGATTGGCGCTTCCTGGCGGAGGCGGGCACGGATGCGGTCGAGACCACGACGCAGATCCGGGCGGCGGTGCTGGCGCTGGCGCAATATATCACCGGCGTTACCATCTGGAACGCCTCGGGCGTGACCAGCTCCGAGTATCGCGAAGGCGACGCCACGCTGCTGGAAGAGGTAACAGACCTGCTGCTGAGCGGCACGACCAATGACCGGCAGCTCATGGCGACGGTGGACAGCAGCCGCTGGCTGCACATCCGCGAAGAGCCGGCCAACACCAGCGCCCGCCACATCTTGCGGCGCAACCACAGCCTGCATACCAGCATGGGCGCGCTGGTGCCGCCGGAAGATTGCACCATCGGCGTCTGGGCGGATGTGGATATTCTGCCGGACAGCGTCAACCTGAGCCGCCTGGCAAACATCTCGCCGGTATTCATCGAATCCGCCGAATACGACGCCCGCAGTGGGCAGGCGCGCTACGTGCCGCGCGGCCAGCCAAAGCCCAGCGACCTGGCAAGGTTGATAACAGGCAAATGAAACCTTACGAAATCTTTCGCTCGATCAAGCCTTATATTCTCGGCCTTATCTCATCCGCCGGCGGCGGCACGGGGCCGTATGCGCCCACGCCGCATGATCTGAACTCGGCCCACCACAGCGGCAGTCTGGTCAGTTCGCAGTACCCGGATGCGCTGCTGACAGACGGCAGCCGCAGCCTGCTGGGTAACCTGACCGTCGGCAGCGGTATCACCATCGACGGGGTAGATATTTCGGCGCATGTCGCCAATGCCAACGCCCACCACGCCCAGCAGCATACACTGGTAGGCAGCGACCACACCGCCAGCGGGCTTACAACCGGGCATGTGCTCAGGGCGAGTGGCGCTACAACTTTTACATTTGCGCAGCTTCAGCATACCGATCTTGGCGGCGTATCAGCCAACCAGCACCACAACCAGGTGCACGTCATCACCGGGTCGGACCATACCGTGACCGGAGCGGCGCTGGACGTGATCGGGCTTTCGGCGGCGAATACTTTAGCGGTGCTCACGCCCTCCGCAGACGTGGGAACGACGCCGGCAGCGGCGGTGCTCAGAAGCACAGCCTCGGGCGGATTGATCCTGGCGGCGCTCACGGTCAAGGGGGCGGTGGATATTACCCAGGACCTGACGGTTGGGGCGAATGTGCTGCTGGTAGATGTGAGCGGCAACAACGTGGGCATTGCCGGCGCACCAGATCCGCAATTCGCCTTAGATGTCAACGGGCCGTTTCATGCGGACGTGATCTACGGCCCACTGGGCAGGCTGCTGAAGGACTGCATCTTCCTGGCGCATTACGACGGCCCGCCTGGGACGGCGGATTACAGCGGCAGCCCGCAGACGGTGCAGGGGCAGATCCCGACCACGCTTTCGGGCGGGGTGGTGTACCGGCCAGGCGTGTATGGCAAGGCGCTGCAGGCGGCGGAAGCGACTGCCAACAAGCTGAAAAACCCGATCTTTGGGCATGCTACATGGAACCAATATTGGGCGGCAGGGCTCGATCTCAACGTTGCGCTGAATGTCAATCCGAATTATGTGCTCTTTGGGGTGAATAGCGCTAAAGTGACCAGGATAACAGCCGGAGCTTCGAGATCGTTTTATCAAAGCATCGCTGCCGGCAACACCAATACCCATATCCTGAGCGCCTATGTAAAAAAAGCGGATGGATCGGCAGTCACGGCCAGCGACCTGACGCTGGTCTATGCGTCAGCGCTCACAACTACTTACACAGCTCTGGATGACGGCTGGTACATGCTGAGCGCAACTGTAACGGGTGTGGCGGCGGCAACAGCAACCGGAGTGGCGATTGTTGCAACCGGCGTTGATTATTACATTGGTGGTATCCAGCTCGAAGAAAAAGCCTTCGCCACGCCGCTGGCGCATGGCGGCATGGGGCCGGGACATGCCTGGACCGGTGTAGCTCATGAAAGCAGCAGCACGCGGGTCGTAACGCAGGTGACCTATACAGGCGTCACTATGCCGGCGAAGTGGTCGATTGGCTTCTGGTTCAAGCCCTGGCTGATACCCAGCGACGGGGCGTCAACGCGATACTTACTCTCCTGGGTTTACAACGGCAATAATAATTTGATCGTGAATATGGCATCTTCGGTGCTGCGAGCGATCTGGGTGGCGGGAGGGGCATCTACCGTCATTGGATCGACGGCGGCGATCAACCGGCTTCAAGATCACCATATCGCTCTTACCTGCGATGGCGCAACGATTACACTGCTGCTCGACGGCGATGTGATCGGCACGCTGGCAAGCCCGACGGCAATGGGCGGCGCGCCAACGATCCTGGGGGTGGGGAGCTACTATGATGTTGGTATTCCTGTCCCTTGCTTGATCGACGATCTCTATATCGTCACTGTAGGTCAAACCCAGGACGACATCAAGGCGATCATCGACAGCGAAGTGCCGGTAGCGGCGGAGCGGGGCGTGACATCCTGGTATTCGGGTGGGATTGCGCCGATCTGGGTGGACGGCGAAGGCATGTGGATGCGCGACATGGCCGGCGATCCGGTCTTCGGTTGGAGCGCGGTCAACGCCAAGTCTTGGGGCGGCGTGACGCTGGACATGGGCGATAACCTGATCGGGCAGTATGGGGCGTCCGAGGGCGGCTGGCAGCAGTGGGACCGCAGCGCAGGCGAGCTGGCGTTAGGCTACAGCGACGTGAAGGCGATCCGGTTCTACCAGGGCAATGCTGAGATTACCGGCAAGCTGCAAATGCCGGGCACCGGCAGCGCCATTGCGATCGGGGCGACGCCGCCAACCGGAGCGGCAGCCGGGACGGGGATCTGGATTGATAGGACGGGGATTTACGGGCTGGCCGCGGGGGTGGTGCAAGCAAAGATTGATGCGGCGACTGGCAAGTTTATTGCTGGCGGGGGTGGAGTGGTTGCTAATGCAGACGGTCTGGAAGTGCGCCACGTTGCAGCGCATGATGACAAAGGTAAAGTCAAGTTCTACCTGACAACATCTGATACAAGTCCTATCTTGACGATCATGGGAGATTATTCTGCGGCTAGCTCGGAGCTGGTCGGTGAATTTAAGATGCCTTCTACGGTCGCTCGCTTCAACGAATTTTTATTCAATATGGTGGCCAGCGATAGCGGCGAAGGTGTGCCCAGAACACAGGCATATTTACGTATGTCAAACGTTGGTTACATGACGTTTTATGTCGATGGGAATGAAGTTTTTTACACTTCAGCCACGCAAACCAGAGTGGGAGGAATTTTTAAGCCTTTACAAAAGACAACTGCTCTTGCTCCGGCGTATGTGAAAGGGGCGATTTATTTCGATACTACTTTGAATAAGCTGCGCGTGGGTGGGGCGACAGCCTGGGAAACAATTACATCGTCTTAGGAGACTATCATGCTCAAAAAGAAACTCAAACAGCCAGCGCAGCAACCTGCGCAGCAGCTACCGGATCCGGCCACGGCGCCGGTGATCGACATCCTGATCCGCTACGACGGGCGGACCGGGCGGGTAGATGTAACCATCATCGGCGGCGACCTCGAATTTACCGCGGCGTACCGGCTGCTGGACGCGGCCCGGGCGGTCGTACAGCAGCAGGAACGGGAAGCGCTGCTGCAACAGCCGGCGCAGCCTGTGGCAGCAGGGGCGGGGGTGGGGACGGCGGAAGGGTAGGGAACGATACGCGCCCCGGCGGCGATGCCAGGGCGCGTATATCTTTTTTGATATATTCTCCTATTCGGTTATCTCTGTCTGTTCTTGATATAACTCCCACAGCAGGCGAGCGGCCTCCTGCAGGTACTCGCGAAACAACTTCGCTATTTCCCGCGCCTGCCTTTCGGCTTCTTCGACGGTTATCATTCCATCACCCACCTGAGCAGCCATTCCCACCACGCCACGGCTTCCGGCTCCGGATACGGCGGCAGCGTTGGCAGCGGGTACGGCTGTAGCGTGGCGGTTGCCGTCGGGCGGATGCGCTGAGCGGCTACTTTCGTGGCGGCGGCAGTCTCCCAGGCTTCGGGGCGCACAGGCGGCGCATCGGCGTAGGCGGGGATTGCCAGGAACAGGATCACGAGCAGGATTATTATGGTTCGCATGTTTCCTCCAATAGTATCACTAATTCTTCTACAATCTCATCATCAACCTTCCCGTTGGCCGCTTCGAGCAGCGCCGCCTTGCGCTGCTGCGGTGTCAGGCGCATGATGGCCGCCCGCTCCGCTTCAGTCACCTTGCCGATCCTGACAGCCGGGTCCAGGCTGCGGCTGCGCTTCGGGGAAGCGGGGCAGCGGTTGCTCAGGTGCACGACCTGGCAGACGGGGCAAACCGGAGCGGGGGCTACAGCAGGCAAGCCGAGCGGTGCAAGCCAGCGGGCGGGGATGACGCCGGTCTTGTAGATGCTGGTCAGCGTGCCGGGCGGTATGCCTACGGCGTCGTAGGGCGCAAGGCAGGCGATTTGCCGCCAAGTGTAGCCGTATGTATCGCGTAGCATAGAAAGATCGGTAGAGACCGCGTCACAAGTCCTGACGCGGCCTTCTGTGTGGGGGTCCGCGACCATTTCACCCGCCTTCGCCCGTCATAATGGGAACTCCACGAGCATCGACGCCAGGACCAGCGCCAGCATGGCGAATTCCAGGACGCACAGGAAGATGATCTGCACGACAAACCGGCGCGGCTCGCTCATGGCAGCGCCCCTTGCAGCAGCAGCGATGCCAGCAGGTAGCTGGCGGCAAAGGCGATGGTGAACAGGACGGCGAACAGAGGCTTATTCATGGCTGCCTCCCTGTGTGGCCTGTGTGAATAGGCGGTAAACTGCTAAACCATCCTCGGTATCAGGCTTTGGGAGGGGGAGGGCGGCTATGGCCTGAAACGTATCCCAGCATAGCGGGGTCAGCTTTACCCCGTCCTTATGGTTGCTTATACTGCGTGGCTCTGCCAGCTTCGCTTCTACCAGCTCGCCCTGGAATGTGTAAAATCTTTCCGGCGACATGATCCCGGCCATCTGTCGCCCGCTGAAGCTCACGCCGTTTACCACCCGCGTGGCGATCTTATGCAGCTCCTGCGGTGTGACGCTGACGGTTGACGGAAGTATCTTGCTGCGCTCATCCAGGTAGATTTCGATGCGACTGGCGGTCACGGGCAGGCTGCGACCGGACAGCTCAGCCAGCTTGTTCGCCCACCACGACCAGCTAACGGCATACACCACGCCGGCGGTGAGGGCTGCGGCAGCGGCTGCGCTGCGGCGCGGGTCCCAGCCGAACAGCGACCAGGCCAGCGATGCGGCGATGAGTCCGGCGAGCAAGGCGGTGGATACAGTCCACAGGAGCGGCAGGCCGGCGGCGACGGCGGGGGAGAGGTAGAACTTGGTAAGGCTGGTTTTATCTTGCATGTGTCTCCTTTCGGTTTCTTGCTTTTGATAACTATACTAATCAGAAACATTCACTCCGGGCACGGGCCGAGTCTGAGCATCCCGTAGCGGTCGCGGAAGGCGCTTTCAGGCGGCTTGCCGTAGCGATCTTGGTAGCGCTGCCTGGCGTGGCGGATGTCGTGCGAGCTGCTGAACGTGAGCCAGTAGCAGCCGGCGGGGATGACTTCGAGCACGGGCAGGCTTTCAGGTATCCCCTCCCCCTCTGGCGCGGGGGGAGGGGCTGGGGGCAGGGGTGGATGGTTTGTCATTTGGGATCATTCTCCTTCGGGTCGATAAGCCGCCAGTAACCCATACTGGCCAGCAGGCTCAGGTATGCGCTGCAGATCGGGCAGACGCAGGCGTGATCCTGGAAGCGCAGCTGGGCGGCGGAGCGCTGCGCGGGGTCGTGCTCATCCAGGCAGGCGACTTGCAGCCGCTGGCCTTCGAGACATAGCGGTATGGCAGTCATTTCGTTTCCACCTTCGCCAGCACGAACTTGCCATTGATGACCTTGGCTTCCAGCATCTCGCCGGTCCTGATATGCTGCAAGCGTGCGCCGATAGCCAGCCCGTAAGGGCGCTGCTGGTTGTAGCGCGCCGGCACGGTGTCGCTGTAGCCGAGCATAGCCTTCAGCTCGAACTTATTGAAGCAGGGGCAGTCGCCCCAGCAGCCGCCGGGGTCGTGGATCAGCAGCCAGGGGGTTTCGGCGGCGGGGATCAGGTTACGGGGCAGGTTGGGTGTCATGGGTGTCATCCTTTCTTGGGTCAATCCCTCATTGCGGCATCGTAGCCGTCTTGCCATTCCCAGGCTGCGTAGCTGCCTTCGGGATACGGGTTGCCGGTCACGCCTTCGGGGTGGCCGTTCATGCAGGTATTCCAGCCTTCAAGCCAGTATTCGCTCGGGCCGTCAGGCGGCGCTGCGGGCGGCGCTTCCCATGCGCCGGTGACGAAGTTGTAGATGCGCCAGGGGTTGTCAGGCATGGTTGGCCTCCCACTGGTAGAACGGGCAAAGTTTGTGATGCCCGTGATCTTTTGGCATAGCACAATGGAGACAGTACGTACCGACACGCGCTGGCGGATTCACCCACTCCACCTTGTGGATAATCCCGCGCAGCCGCTCAACCTCAGCCTGCGACGCGGCAAGCTCGGCGCGCAGGGCGTCGCGCTCGTCAAGCAGGCAGATCGGACAAAAGCTACCGCTTGCTTTTACACGGAAATGTTTTTCGCATTTCAATTCTTCGCTCATCACTTTCGCTCCATTGCTGCGGTTATCCCACGATTGCCTTAATATCAGATATTTTGGAATTAAGGCCATTGATCGTGTTGCGCGCCTCCCAAACCTTCATTCCGATCTGCGGAATAAAGGTCTCATCTGTGACAGCAGGCTGCCCGGCAGGTTGTATCCAGGTCTGGATGAAGGCTATCGGATCCTCCCAGTAGCTGTATAACTCAGTTACGCTTCTTGGCACCCTGTCTATCCCGCCGATTGCAGATGGATTGACCTTGAAGATGGAAAGATGCAGGTGCGCCAATGGGGTGCCCGAATTTCCTATTCGAGCAATGATCTGCCCTTCTACAACATCTTGCACGCTGTTCAAGAAGTCGTCTGCGTGGCAGTGGGCATAGTGAACCCACCGCGTTCCCCACGGACCCTCGATCCTGATAACGATATGTCTTCCGAACCCATATCCAGGATGGCTGCCGTAATGGTAAAACTCAACCCTACCGGCGCAAATAGCACGCAGAGCTTCCCCCATGTCTGTATTTCCGCCCGTCCGTAAATTGATGTCTACCCCATCATGCAGCGCAGGTACTCCGTAAATCTGAGCAAGATACCAATTCTCGCTGAAATCTTCTAAACTTCCCGATCCTACTGGATAACGCATTATGTTGATCTCCTATTCTCTATCAAGTGTTTTTAGGTGCTCAGCTTTCCGCCCGCCGTCGCTCATTTCGCCTGCTCCTCCAGAAACCACTTCAGCCAGTTGAGCGCCAGCCCGGTCAGGCTGTAATAGTGGAACTTGCGCGGCGTGCCTGCAATCAGGCACCGGCCTGCTAATTCGTCGATCGTTTTCGTCCCGTAGCCATCGACCAGGACGTTGTAGGATTGCTCCGGGTGAGTCGCCAGGCTGTAGATCAGCTTGGCGTGAGCTGTTGTGTAAGTCATCCCGCCCAGGTTTTGCTGCAGATACTTTTTGAAGCGCAGGGCGTTGAACGTCGGGACCTCATCGATCCACGGCGTCGGTAGAATCCCGCTCATCCTGTTGACCGCTCGCAAGAAAACGGACTTGCCAAAGTCGGTGATCATCAGATTCTCGTCAATCAGCTCGATCATCGCCTGGTGCCTGGCTCCGTTCATCGCAGTCAGCTTGCCGCGCGCCGCGTCACGCAGATCCATGTACTGAGCTTCAGTCAAGCCGGTGTAGACATACAGTGCGTCACTCATCGCTGCGCTCCAATTCCAGCAGCCCACGCAGGCGGGCAAGCTCCTTGTCTGACGCTACCCATCGCTTTGTTAAAATATCGCAGAACCCAACAAGGCTGCTTTCACGTACCAGCAGCGCCCGGCATTGCCGCGGCGTCAGCTCGCAGTTGACGTTGGCGTCGATTGCCAGCTGCAGGGCGTCGAATACTTTTTGAAGAATGGGTTTACCACTCATTGCTGTTGCCTCTCTTTCTGTTTACCTTCGATACTACGATTGACCATCTGCTTTAGAGACCAGACGCGCATCGCTCCGAGCCTTGCCAGTTTCAGGGCATTGGCTTCTGACCATTTCTTGTAAAACTTATTTGCCGTTGGCTTGCGTTCAACCATCACCTTGCCATTCTTGGTGACGAATAAAATCCCTGCTCTCTCTGGTACTAGATCTTCGCAGCCTCGCATCTTCTCAGGCATGGCAAACCACAATTCCTTGATCAGAAAACCATTCTGGTTGTGGTTGTGCCGCTTGTCGGCGTCACGCTTGAGATCGGATTTTGACACTTTGATTTCGACCTCTTTAGCACACATGCTGGTAGTGTTCAACACGCAAAGGTCAAGCTCATAGCCAAACATGCCCCAGCTTACATTCGGGACAATGATATGCCGACGTATGTCAAACCAATTGGCGACGGCTACCTCGATCTCTCTGGTGGTTTCGTAATTCAACTGTGCCTCTCTTGCAGGGCTGAACCCAGAACGCGCAAATAATCATCCAGCTTTTCAAGCTGGAAGTTGAGCGTATTCTTGCCGCGGTAATCCATCAGCCTGGCGTAAGCGGCGCGGGCGGCTGCAAGCTCCGCCTTCGCCTCCCCCAGCTCGCGTTGCAGCTCTGCGATCTGGCTGCCACGCTCCGCCGCCAGCTTCAGGTTGGCCGCGGACTGGCGGCGCTGCTCGTGGTAGGACTTTTCCCAGTAATTGGTGCTCTTGGTATCTTCGGTCATGTTATCTCCTAAAATGGCAACTCTTCTTCGTCGCCGTCATCTTCGTCGAATTCAATAACGGATGGACCATCGCCGACTGCAACCTCCCCCGCGGGCAAGCGCAGCCTGTTGATCTGCTGCTGCATCTCACTGATCCGTTCCTGATAGCGCTCCACAATCCGCAGGTGCTCATCGCGTGTGATGATCGGCGCGTTGTACTCGATCACTTCATGCCGCGGCGCGTAGGCTCTTGCGATCTCTTCGCTCACCATGCGGATGCGGTACACGCTCTGGCTGCCGAAAAACTCTGTGCGAAAACTGTCGCCAATCGGTATGTCGATCTGCCACAGGCCGCCATATTCGCCGGGCAGCGCTACCCGCCCGGCAAGCGCCACATGGCCCATCAATTCCACAATTGCCCATGAATCGGAGTTGTTTTCAGTTGTCATTTTCCTTATCTCCTTTTCCTCATATCGCGCCGGTTCCTGGCTGCCTTCTGCCTGCCGTCGGCGTAGCGCTTCGTCGCTCGGATGCCGGACGGCAGGGTGTGCTTCGATGCCCGGTGGTAGGCGGGCTGCTTGCGGTACAGGTCCGCAGGCGTGAAAAACTTTTCGATTAGCTGCTGGAGGTTCATACACTCACCTTCTCCTTCGCTCCGTTGCCGGATACAGATGCCTTGACGGTTTCAAGATAGTCAAACAGGGTCGGGCTGGTAACCTGGCGCTCGATGTCCTGGCAGTAGCGCACGCCGGCGGTGAAGTAGTCTGAATTCAATTCGATGCCGACGGCCTTACGGTTCAGCTTCATGGCTACGTAGGGGACGGTGAACAGGCCGGCGAATGGGTCAAGCACCAGGTCGCCGGGATTGGAGTAGAGCCGGATAGCACGCTCTACGATGTCAAACGGCAGCGGGCAGACGTGATTCTCCAGGCGCTTGCGGCTCTGGTCGCTGTTCAGCGTGCGCATGAATACCACGTCATCCCACACCCAGCCGTGCTTGCTTTCAGGCGGGGAATAGAAGAAACTGGCGGGCAGGTTCCCGGCCTTCTCTTTCGCTTCCAGGTATTCGATATGCTGCTCGTAATCGTACAGCTCAGCCGGATCCAGCGGACCATTGCCATTCGAGCGCCAGAAACTATGCGCATCCACCTGCCAGCGTGCCCGGCTGAAATCGTCCTTGCTCTTTTTGATCGGTTCGTCTGCGTAGGCATTCTCATTGGTTGACGGCGGCTTGCGAAACAGCAGCAGGTATTCAGGCAGGCCGCTGCCCATCTTGGAGGCGTCTTTTGTCATCTCGGTCCAGCCCAGCCGGTAGGTGCTGGAATTCTCGCGCACAACGTCGGTAACGATGGTCCGGCGGCCTTCATAGAGCCAGCCGTGCTTGCGAAAGGCCATAACGCACTCATCCGAGAACGGAGCGACTTCCATGAAGCCGCTGGGGGTTTGGTGACCGTACAGGATGCGATCCTTGACGTGGATAGCGGCGATGCGCCCTGGCTTAAGGATCCGTAGCAGCTGCGGAATAAGAAACTCCATCTGTCCCCAGAAATCAGCGTCAGACGGGTTATGTCCGAAATCCTCCACCTGGGCACTGTATTCGTAATGATTCCCGAAAGGCACCGAGGTCGCTATCAGGCCGAAGTGGTTATCGGGCATCAGGCGGGTTTCGGCTACGCAGTCATTATTGATGGCTCGAAATAGCTTGCCGGTGACTTCCATACGGTTTACTCCTATGCTCCTGGTCAAATCGCGGCGCATCGCTTCATGCGACAGGCCGTAACGTTGAACGATGTCACGCATCTTACGGGTCAGCCGGTCGTGCTGCCCCCACTTGCGTTTCAAGGTTTCCACCACGCCGTCTTCACTTTCGGCGTAGATGATATGCACGTCTACATCATGATCCTGCTGGAAGCGGTAGGTGCGGTGCACGGCCTGAATGAAGTCCTGGAATTTGTAATCCACGCCTAGAAAGATATTCGAGTGACAATGGCGCTGGAAGTTACAACCGCTGCCGGCGATCTCCGGCTTGGTCGCCAGGATCGGGATGCTGCCGTGCACGAAGCCTAAGATGCGCTCTTCGCGGGTATCCAGGTCTTGCGAGCCATATACACTGAGCGAGCCTGTTACGGCTTTCTCGATCGCCCGGCGCTCATCTTCCAGGTGGTGCCAGAGCAGCCAGTGCCGGTCCGGGTTATCGGCCATAATTTCCAGCATCATTTCGATGCGGTCCGGCAGCGTCGCTCGCTTCTCGGCAGCGGCTTCACGCACGCCGCCGGCTGAATCCAGGTACAGGCGGCGCTGGCCGTAGTTGTCGATGTAATTCCAGGCGCGGGTATGATCGACGTTGATCTTGTGCCAGTGCACGTTTAGCTCAGGCAGGCTGTAGCCGTCGTCTGGATAACCCAGGTCGGAAGGCGTAAACAGGAACAGCGCCCAGGATGCTACCCAGAGCCAGAATTCTTTTTCGTGCATGGGGTGGATGGTCAGGTGGCCGGCTTTGGCGGTATCACGCTTAAACCAGCGGGTGAGCACCTGGCCGTGGTCCATGATGCCTAAGAATTCGGCGTAGTAGATCAATTCCTTGTAATCGTTGGGCGAAGGCGTGGCAGTGGCTACGAAGCGATACGGGGTATTGGCGAACAGGTCCTTGAAAACCTGTGATGTTTTGCTACCAAGGTTGCGCAGGATCGAGCCTTCATCCAGCGACACGCCTGCCAGGTCCTTGATCGTTTCGGCGGTGATATTGCCATCGCGCACCCGCTCATAGTTGGTGATCAGATATGGGGTATCGGCGGCAGCGGCTTCGGCGTCGGTGCGCACATACTGCCAGCGCATATTCAGGACCGGGCCGTCTTCTTCGCTGAACTGATGTTTGACGCCCAGCGGGCAGATAACCAGGAACTTTGCGCCCGTGCGCTCGTGGATCAGCCGTGCAAGCTCGCATTGTATGCGGGTCTTACCCAGGCCGAAGCTCATCGCCAGCAGCGCACGGCCGAGGTTGGCCGCCCAGCGCACGGCGTCGTTTTGATGCGGGAAGTTAGCCGGATGCAGGCGGGCGGGATCGACTTCGAAGCCGGTGTGCTCCACGTCGATGACCTTGCCTTCCAGGAATTGCAGGTATTCGGGGGTGTAGTTAGCGGTGGTCATAGCGTTCACAGCTTTCGGGCATTGATCGCCCCGCCTGGGTTTCTGACAACATGCCCACCGGTGGCGCTCGGAGCGGTCGTCTTTGCCTTGGCTACCACCGCCTCGATGCGCTCTTCTTCAGTGGTCCGATTGCGTGCAGCAGCATCCTGGTTTTCAACGGATGTCTTGTAGACTTTCTTACTTGGCTTCTTCTCCGCCTTATGGTTTTTTCGATAGTCGATGTTGTAGCAGCGCTTCGAGCAGAAACCTTTTATCCCGCCCTTATCGAAAAGATTGCCGCACTCCGGGCAGACGTTACCCAGGTCCGCTTCGATAACCGCACCCTTAGCCATATTTATCAGTTGAGGTACGGCTTCTTCGATTGCCTCCCTGGCCTGGCCCTGTTCTTCCAGCTCCTTCAGCATCGGCACCAGGGTTTCCTTGTCGGTTTCCACTCGCACTACCGCCTGATAGATCACTCCATAATTCTGATGGAGCGCCTCGAGCAGACCTGCTGTTTTCTCCATCTGCTCATCGTTGTCTGGATCGACATAGATATAAAAAGTAAACATGGTTACCTCATTCCTCTCCGACTACTTCGATTGACAGGCTGTCGAATATTCCGCCCGTTTTCGCGGCTGTAGCCGCGTCTGTGATCGCTGACCTGGCTAAGTTTTGGATTTTCTTGGCGTCTTCGCTGAGATCGAGCATTAGCTGCCTGACAACGCTTTCGGTTTTCTGCAGCTCGAAAGTGTAGAATCCGTAGCGCTCTATGATCTCGTTGAATTCTTCGATCTCATGCGGGCGGATTGTAGGACCGCCGCTGCCGGAAAAGTAGCAGTGGCAAAGCTGGTGATCGACAAGCGCTTGACTGCGCTCGCTCTCCCAGCCGGTCCAGGTGTGCTCGCAAATCCAGATGATGAAATCCATCTCGACCTTATCTCGCATCACAGCCGGAACGACGGCGGCGTTTCCGTGCCTACCGCGTGTGTCGTCGCATTCCTTGCGCAGCATGGCTCCAATTCGAAAGTTAGCCAGGTACGGGTGAAACTGCTTGACAAGATCGTCAATGGTGCTCAGTAAACTTTGGGGGGCTTCCAGGAAAGTAGACATGCTTACCTCACTCTATAGTCTTGCACGCGGTGGCAAAGCTGGCAGACGTAATGCTCCCAGTCGCCGTTGATGAATAAACTGTGCGGCGTCTGCTTGCCGCAGCCTGCGCAGTACAATTGCCGCGCCGGCGCTTGCGCAGCGGCTACCGCTTCAGCGGGTGGCTGCCGCAGGCGGGCGTGGGCCTGGCGGACGAGCTCTAAAAAGGCGTTGGATAAATCGCTCATGTCGGGGTGTCTCCTGTGGTTAGAATGGGATCGGTTGGCTGAAGGCGGTCCCGCCGTTGGAGCGGTGCGCTTCAGCTTCAGCGTAATCCCCGAAGTAGGGGAAGTTTGGCCGCTTGACAAGATGGATATATTTGCGTGGATTCTCTAGCTCGCGGCCCTTGCTAAACCAGAGCGTGCGCATATTCTCGGCCTCGGCGGGCTTGACCATAAGATGCTCTTGCGACGTGACCGGGGAAAACTCTTTCAGAAAGAAAATCAGATCGGCGTCATAGTTGGCCTGTGCACTGCCTCGCAGATCAGCCTGCCCAGGCTTCTTGCCCCTGCTGCCTTCGCCGCTGCCCCTGCCGCCCTCGCTGCTGCGCAAACCGTCTTTATTCATGCTGTGGATTGCGATGCCCGACAGATCCAGGGCTTTGCAAGTCTGTTTCAGGCCCCTGGATATATTCAGCGTTTTTTCGTTCTCACTGATCCCAGGGTCATTCATCAGGTAGAGATAATCCACAATAAACCACTGTATGCCGTGTTGCATTTTCAAGCGGGTCAGGTCGGCTCGCAGGCTGGAAGTGGTCCAGCTTTCGCTTTCACTCATGTAAACGGGCTTACCTTGCAGGGCTTCAATCGCATTTGTAAAGGCAGGCCACTCGCTGTCTCCAATGCGCCCGGTCTTTATCTTGCGCGTCTCGATCTGCGCTTCAGCAGACGTCAGCCGCCTGGCTACGGCGCGGCCTTTCATTTCGAGCGAGTAGATAGCGCCTGGGGAATAATCGGCCATATTTGCGCCCATCTGCATTGCCAGCATGGTCTTACCTACCCCAGGCTCGCCAGATAAGATAGCCAGTTCTGATAGTTGCAGGCCGCCAGTGATCCGGTCGAACGCAGTAAACTTAGTCGGTATTCCCCAGATATCTTTGGGGTTGGCGTAACGCTCTACGGCTTCCTCGTAAAGTTGATCGAAATAGACCGACCAGTGAACCGCTCCGCCGCTGGTTTGCGTGGCGCTGGTAAGCGTGTTTACGTGTGCGCTGATAGCCTGGTCTATGTCGGCATCGGAATATGCAAGTTTCGCCAGCTCATTGGCGGTTTGCAGGATCGCACGCCGTCGGGCTTTATCTCTTACGATAGCGGCATAATCTTCAAGGTTGGAGCTGTAAACCAGGTTGCCGGCATAGCGGGCGAGCCCGGCCTGGCCGCCGGCTGCTTCCAGCTTTCCGCTCGCTTCAAGGCGCTCGGTAAGGGTGATAAAGTCTATGCTCGAGCCAGACTTATGCAGGTCGCAGATTGCAGACCAGGTAGCCTTATTCCTGCCAATATAAAATTCATCCGGTCTAAGGTCTGCGAAGTCGATCAGCTTTGGGTCGATGATGATAGAACTGATAACGGCTTCTTCGGCTTCAGAATTGAACAGGTTTGTATCAGCCATAGGTATAACCCTCGTAGGGATTGGATGCCTGCAAGCCGCGCTTCTCGCCTGCCAAAGACACAACGGTATTACGCAGCGACCAGGGACCGGCAATGGTGTAGCGTTTATCCCGTAAGAGCTTTACGGCCTCCCTGATGATCTCCGGCGTCGCTCCGACGTCTACCAGCTCGCGCACCGACTCAACCCACTTTGGCGCTCCGCCTGTCAATTCTCGGATGCCCGTATATTCAACGACGGCTGCGCTGATTTGCCTGAATGGGGTTATTTCGCCGGATTCGGTTTCGATTTCGCCGTCTGCGTTAAGATCTTTAGATTCAGATTCAGATGCAGATTCATGCTCACTAGACAAACTATCCACTTTGTCTGTAGTTAGTCCAGAGTTAGTCTGTAGTAAGTCTGTAGGTGGTTGTGGGTAAGGCGACGGTGCCTCTTTATTCGTTCCGGTCTGGTAATCGTGCCAGGTCGTGACAAAGAAGTAACTGCGTCCAGACACTGTGTAGCGGCGGATCATGCCGCGCTCTGCGTACCAGGTCATAGCGGTCTGGATTTGCTCAAGGGATACATCCATGCGCAGTGGGTAGACCTTTGACTTGATCCAGGCTGGGTTATCCATGCCTCGCCCTTCGCGGCACAAAGCCAGCGGAAGCAGCACCCAGGTCAGGCGAGTGAAGTCATCCGGCATATCATTCACATCTAAACTTTCGACTGTCTTTGTGTACAGTTTCCTGAATTGTGGCATGACGTTACCCCTGCTCTCCAAACTCAAAGCGAGCAGACTTAAAGGACTTGAAGGCGCGCCTTAAGCTATCTATCTTCCATAACTCCGAATGTGTATGCCAGATGTAATCAAACGGAACAGGGCAAATCTTGTCGTGATCCAAGAAACACAACAGCGAATCTAAAAGTTTATGTGGGCAGTTGTCTAGCATAAATACCCCATCCTTCATCCGGCACTCGCCGCGCCTGTAATAAGTCGCGTGCCATTCGCCGCTGCCGCCGGGGATCCCCCAAAAGCAAAAAACTGGCATTTCCGTTCCTTTGCTCAAAAGTAGTAGCTTGGTACGCTCTACATCGTTTGGTTCAGTTGGTTTTATCTCTACAATTTGGCCGGTATTTACGCGTGGAAGAATCGGGAGCCAGAAGTCCGGGAGATACCTGCTCCCATCCTCCAATAAATACCCCTCTCTTTCGTACTCCCATTTCTGATTTAGCGCGTCAAAAAATACCGCCCATCTTGCTTCAAGGCGTGACCGGAACCGGTAGCCTTTGTAAATAGTTTCAATCGGATTGATTTGCATCTTGATTCCTTCTGTTCCTAAAACAACGCCGGCTGCCGCTCCGGGGCGTAGCGCCCCCAGCGCCGCTCGGCGGCTGCTTTCAGCGCCTGCTCCTGTTCGAGCAGGTCCATTGCCCTGGGGCGCACTTCACGCTCCAAGAATTCGGTAAGCTCGCTCCAATCCGAGGCCAGGTAGTAGCCGCCGCCTTCGCCGCCTGTGGAGCAGATCGGCTGACCGGACTTGCGCAGCTGGTTGATCGCTGCACGCATGGCGCGCTCGTGCAGGCGGAAGCCTACCAGGTCCAATTCCAGGCGCAGGCTGTCGCGGCTGATCGCCTGCTCGCGGCCGGTGTGGTAGCTGAGCACGCGCAGGATCGCCCGGTCCAGGCCGGCGGGTAGATTGTCAATCATCTTCTGTATGTCCATCGTCGCTCCCTTCCAGCGGGTAGGCCGTCAAAGACAGATAGCCGCTGAGAATGCGCTGCCACGCTCGCACCTGGCCGCTGTCGGCTGCATCCGCCGGCATGGTCAGCAGGCTGACCACCTTGCCGCGCTTACGGATGACGCCTACGATGCGCTCGCCTACCGGGGCGGTTGGATTGGGTTTACGTGGTTTCATGGCTTCACCCCCATTGCATAGCGGGCGGCGGTCTCGATCCTTGCCACCCAGTTGGCGTCTCTGCGCCTGCCGCAGTCCGGGCAGAGCAGCGGCACGTGGCCGGTAGCGTCGTAGAAGCCTTTGCAGTATTCGCAGTTATGCACGTCCGCCTGGACTTCGTTATCCACGGCGAGCTGGAAGGGATCATCCAGCCGGGCGGCGAGGCGCGTCAGAATCCATTCGCCGCTGCTCATGGCTTGCGCTCCGACGGATAGACGATCTTCTGCTTGTGCCTGGCCTCCCACTCGAGGCGGTCCAGCAGGTCGTCGGTTTCGCTGGCTGCCCGGCATAGCGCCAGGGTTGTCACGTAGACGACTGCTGCTAAAGCTAAAATCAAGAAGACATAGACCATCATTTACCTCCTGGGGTTAGCCTGCCAGATCACCCTCTTTTAGCATTGCAGGGGGATGACAGGCTTGTCATGTTTATGTATCGTTAGTTAATATGGGATTCGTGCG
>Ga0208957_1000932_pt1 | contig 17487 bp, 26 predicted proteins | sample RifOxyA1_FD_184029 | JGI IMG/M metagenome (GOLD analysis project Ga0208957, IMG submission 184029) | Groundwater microbial communities from Rifle, Colorado - Rifle Oxygen_injection A1 (SPAdes) | ecosystem: Environmental > Aquatic > Deep subsurface > Groundwater | place: Rifle, Colorado, United... | reverse complement strand
CCTCGCCGAATAGCTCGGGGCCGATGTTGATCTCGTTGCCGACGACGAGGCGCGGCGTGCCGTACCGCGCCATTTCTAGGACCTCGGCTCGAAGCTCATCGGCGGTCGGCTTGTCCTTCCAGCTCGGGCGATAATCGCGGGCGACGAGCGGCAGGCCCACAGCAGCCGCCGCCTGATAGAGTTCCGATCTCACTGCGCTATACAGGTTGAGCAGCACGCCAAACGTGGCACCGTCGGCCCGCGCGTCGCGCACGAGGCCGGGGGCAAGGCTGAGCTCCCCGAAATGGACGCCCCATGTGTAGCTGGGACTCATAGTCCCTCTCGTATCTCGCCCGTCGCACGGTTAATGCGGGACGACGCAATGAGCGATGGCAGGTTGTCGTCCTCGAATAGCTCCAGTTGAGACAGTTCCTTTGCGATAATCTCGCGCGCCTTGGCAACGTGCTTGTAGGCGTCCGCTGCCGCTGCTAGAGTACACGGGTACTTTGCTTTCTTGGCCGCGGCAAACAGCACGCTCGCCGATATTTCCAAGTCCGCATCCAACCGTTCTAGGTCGCCTGGGGTCATGCTTCTCCTCCTACGTTTTTCGATTTGACGATCACTGACTCACTGTGAGACTGTTATCGGCCACCACCTGCGCCTCACTGACAGGCATGGTGTAGATGTTGCAGAGGCGGGCGAACATATCCACGTCGGGCCTGTCATAGCCCTGCTCGATGCGGTACAGCGCACCCGGCGTGACCCCCGCCAGTTCCGCCGCTTCCCCAAGCGTCATCTCGCTCGCGTCACGGTCTTGGCGCAACATCGTTCCCACTTCTGCATCGGTGAGTATGGTCATCAGCCCTCTCCTTCCTCGCCGTCAACCTGCGGTCGGCGACCTTCATTTCCAGGCACAGTTCTCCTAGCAAGCTCCCCTTCTTTACTTCGATCCCGCCCCCACCGGCGAATCTGTGGCGGGGTTTAGCGCTCTTGGGAGACGCTATATAAAGGAGAGTCTTTGATGTTGATGTCTTGATGTAAATCCCCTTATATACGTACATCAAGGTTATCAAACATCAACCTTGATGTAGCCTTGATGTAATCTTGATGTCAAACTGCGTTCAAGAATTACACCAAGAGGGTTAGTCGCCTGGCGGCAGGGTATCCTGGTTCCAGGGGTCATTCTTGAAGCGCCATAAAGCTTCGATATGACCGCCGCCCGCCATCTTTCCTTTCTGTCCCGGATTGACTTGCTCCACGCTGTCCAAGGACTTCAATAATCTGATAGCCTGCCGCGAGGGGTCGCGGCTATCCAAGTCCTTCACGCGCTTCACAAGCTCCGATGTCGGGATCGCCAACCGTTGACTGTCCTTTATCGCAGCTTCGAGCGCGTAGAGCATCTTGGTTCGTATATCCAGATGGTCCATTGCAACGGACACATCTCGAATATCGCCTAATGTGATGTAGGCCATGCAGTCCGCATCCTTCCATTGCAGCTTGAGCGCGATGTTCTCTTGCAGCGGTCCGACGTTCGCCTTGCGGTGCAGCAGCGCGATAGTGCTGGTGAGGCCGTAAGCCTCGGCCTGCATCTCCCAATACGACCGCACGAGGTACTCATAGAACCCGCTGCCGATCATCGTGGGCCGGCTGGACTCGTTCCTCGCGTCTGCCTTTGTAACGTGGCCGATGACACACCTCGTCGCGGGGCTCAGGTCGCGTATGGCCTCCATAGCCTCGATCACAGCCTTCTCGTCTTTGATCTGCCCGCCCGAGGCGGGCGCGAGGCTGTCCACTATCACCAGTCCCACATTCCGCCGAACAGCTTCGGCGCGGACCATATTGATTTCCTCGACCAGCGGCCGCTTCATACGACGGTACACGATGTTGGTCGGCACGCTGATGCCCAGGCCGTTAGCCATCCATTGAAAACGCCGCGCTGTCTCGTTGCTGTTCTCCTCCCAGTCGAGATAGAGGACGCTGGGCAAGTCTCGGCGCTGAATCTCGTACTTATCTGCCACCTTGAAGCCCGGATTCGCGTACCGCAAAGCGATGTCTATGGCGAGCCAGCCCTTTCCCTTGCCACCAGCGCAGGCGATGGCCGTCGTCTCATCCATTGGCAAGAACCTGTCTATGCAGTATCGGACGGGTCCCACTTCCGGCACATCGCAAATCTCAATGAACGGCTCGCCGCGCCGGTAATCGAGCAGAACACGATGGCACACGTGCTCGATAAGTTTCGTCCAGGTCTCGGCCTCGATCTCCTGCTTTGCGCGTTTGTAGAGTCGGTTGGCGACCTCCCCTTGAGTACGTGGTGACTTCAAGTTGACATCAACGGGGCCAAAAAATGCTTCTGCAATGGTGCCCCATCCGACCGATAGCTCACAATAGAAGTCCTTGCCGGACTGCTTGACGTTGTTTGCGCCCATCACGATCTTCCCCAGGTGGCCCTCAGCCCCCGGCCAGGTGAAAAGCCACTCGTTACCTTCGCGGGAGCATGTCGGCTCCATCTACCACGTGCTCCAATCGGGACGCCCTGTCCCTGATGTTGGATGTACATCTTCGTCATTGCTCGGCCCCGAGGCGTCGGGGGGCACGGGACGGCTCGCTGGCCTCATGTCCACTGTCTTGCCATTCTTGACCATGAGGCGCTTGACCATCAACTCGAAGCCCCTGAACTCCGGCGTATCGGGATAGACCTTACCGGAGGGCATCGTGAACGTCTTTGGCGGGAGCGGTGATTCCGTTTGCACCGGCACCGGCAGCTCGGGCGGCGCACTCTCATCCATGTACTGCTCTGCGGCCATGGCGATTGCAGCATCCTGGACAGCGCAACGGTGCTTTTCGCCAGTCGCTATCTCTATCAACTTCCAGCGATTGAAAGAACGTACCATGACACTTACTTCTATGCCACATCGGGGACACGGGTGAGCGGGGCTGAAGGTAACTGTCATCACACCACTTGCCGGTTGCCCGCCGCCTGCCTCGGCTGCTGCTTCTTGCACGCTCCCTGTTTCGTCGGAAACCATATCATGAGCTCGCAGTACCATTGTGGATTGCCACGATAGTCCTCCTGCTGCCACAGGTGGTCGCAATTCCAGCAGCAGCCCGGTATAGGCTGGGTCGCGCTCACCGCCGCGTCTGTCATTGTCACCCCCCTGATGTTTGTTGTGTTTCTGCCCGCTACACGCCGACGTTGCGCCTCGCGGCCCCTTTCTGACACTATCTGCCCGCCTCCGTGTCAGCTTCGGCTAGCAGACGTAAGCTCTCCACCCGCTCCTTGCGGGCAAGAAACACAGTGCATTAGGAGGGAGTCGAACCCTCTCGGTGTACTAGCCTAATCTGCTCTGCGTTTCGCCGTGAACGCCCCCAATGCGTATTCTGTGTGCCCCCGCCCTACGTCAGCCTTTCTGTCCCCAATTTGCTGGAAGGGAATAGCCCGGCGAAGGACGGGCGGGGGCTTGAGACTACGAACAATCTTGCTGCTGCGCCCATCGCCTGGGTTGCCAGCCCGTGCCCGATGGGGAAAGGACTGTCCCAACTCGCCACTATTGCTGTGCGCTGCGCCTCCTGTTGTTGATAGCTGCCTGCCGCTTGGTCAAGGCTTTGAGGCTGCCACGTCAATAACCAGTCGGCGTGGCGGCCGCTGGCAGCGTGATTACCAGTTCCCCGGGCAGCATCCCGCCGGGGGCGTTGTATCGCTCCTGCAATTCTGCCCACTCCTCCGGCCACGCCGCCTTGAGCTTTGCCAGGTTTACGTCGTCTGCCTGTCGCATGGCAGCCTGTATCAGGCTGTAAAATGGAACGTGTAGCTGATAAATGCGCTGCCCTTCCAGGTAATCGTAACGGCCAGTCATATCCCAATCTCCTTTGACGTTTTTCGGCTGCCTGCCCGCGCCCCGGAAGGAGGTCCGTTCGCTTGGCTCTGAGGCGCTTTCACAGCGTGGCCCCGTGTGTGGTCCCTCTACACGCGCGCGCCGAGCGCCCTGGCAGCTATGCCCTACTCTGCTGCTGCCAGCGATTCTGTCTCGGCAGCCTCAAACGCTGCCTTGTACCGTACCTTGAGCGCCGTCGCCTCAGTGGTCAACTGTTCTACTGTCAACTTATCGTCGAGCGTCTTGACCTCAACCTGGTGTTCAGGATGTACCTCGTTCCAATCCTTGACCATCCGCTCAATCTCGTGATACCGCTGCCACATAGCAGGCGTGGCGCGGCTTGCCAGCGGCGCTGCGGGTACTGCTGTGGGCTTGGGGGCGGCTGGCTCCACATCCTCAATGCGCGTGGCCTGCGACATCTCGTCGGCAGTGTACAACCCCGATAGTTCCTGGGGAAACGCCTTACGAAGCGCCAGCGACTCAGCGACTTTTGCCAGCATCAGGTCGGGCATATCCCGCCAGAAATGCGTAGGCTGGCCCTCTTTCGTTGTCTGAACGTAGGACTCCCAACGCGCCACTGCCCAAAGCGGCTCTTTCCAGTCCTTCCGCAACACCCCCACTTTGGCCGCAGCAGGCGGGGCCTTCTCTAGCCACACCTCGCGCCACTCACCGTCGGGTCCACACCAGAACGGCCCTAGTTGTCCCGCGTACTTGTCGGTGCGGTCAGCGATCAGGCGGAAGCCATCAATACTGACCTGCAATGCCATCGTCTCTCGCTTCTCGCGATTGTCCCATCGCTTCACGGCGTATATCTGCCGTGCCAGCGGGTCAAGGCCCGTGCGCTTGGCGTGGTATAGGAGTAGCTTCAGTTCGTCATCGGTCGCGCCCTTGGCGATGGTCGTCTTGATCAGCTCCACCTGCTCCCGGCTGTATACCGGCCCAATCTGCGCCCGTAGGTTGTCTGTCGTCGCCAGTCCTGTTTCTGTCATTCGCCCTCTCTCCTCCATCTCAGAAGTTCTCCCCCGTCTGTACCGCAGGCGTGTCATCGTCCGGCTCGACCGGAGGGCAGTCGTGCGGCTCGTGTACCAGCACGCGGCCCGTGCCGTGGCAAAGTTGGCAGTCGTACATTTGGCTGGAATACTTGAATCGCCCTTCGCCATCGCAATTAGGACACGGTTCAGTCGTCGGCTCGGCCATCGCCGCCGCGAGCTCGGGTTCGGCTTGGCTGTGTGCCGACTCCCAATCCACGATGGCCTTGGCGAGAGCCTTGCGCAGCGCGTAGACCGAATCGAACGCGCTGGCCGAAAAGCAGTACACGTCCTCGTCGTGCCGTTGGAGGCTGATGATGTGCTCGCCGACGGCGACGCTCCACCCGTCGGCGATCTGTTCAGGAGTCAGGACAATCGCGATCAGGTTCATCTCCATCCTCTCGGCATTTTTATGCGCTCGTCGCGCTCCCGCTTCGGCGGTTCGGTGTGGCTGAACGCCGCGAGTAGCAGCAGCAGCGCCAGCAGTCCCGCCGCCCAGATGATGCCGCCCAGATTCACCACGTCGGCCAGGGTGTTCGGTTCGGTCATCTCTACGCCGCCTCTTCCGCCGTCTCGAACGGCTTCACCGCGTCCGCGATGGCCTGCAACTGGTCGGCGAGCTTGTAGAGCCGTGCCGCGCCCGGCGAGGTCAGTATCGGCCCGTCGTCGTCCCTGGTTGCCTCGATGCGCTCGTCTATCTCGTGCGCCAGGTCGTTCAGATCGCTCATCGCCTCCTCGATGCGCTCGTAGATGGGGCGCTGCCGGCGCGCCACTTCGAGCTTCAGTGCGAGCCGCTTGATTTCCTCCCGCAGCCGGGGGTTTTCCTCGCGCAGCGCCAGCACCTCCTCGGCGTATGCGTCCCGCAGCTCGGAGTCGGCCAGTATCCGCTCGTACTCAGCGATAATTTTCTCGTCGCCCCGCGCGTAGGCGTCGGCGTAGCGGTGGAGCTGCACCGCAGCTGTGCGGCTGCTGCGCGTGGCGACGCGGTCGTAGCTGCCGGTGGGGACGCCCTTCGCCGCCGCCTGGTCGTGGGCCTCTGCTAGTTCTCGCAACGCCTGTGCCTTTTGTTCGCTGGTCATTCCGCTGTGGATCACGGGTTCCTCCTCACTTTTATTTCACCCCCGGCTGTGCCGGGTTAGCTGGCCTGGGACTTCGCCTGGCGCTCGACCCACTCGGCGAGCGCCTTCTTGCTGATGCGCACCGAGCGCCCGATGCGGACCACCGGGAAGCCCGGCTGCTTGATTAGCTCGTAGATGGCGCTGCGCCCGACGCCGAGGGCTTCGGCGGCTTCCAGCGGGCGGTACGCTAGCTGCTCGATGGTCATGCGTGTACCGTGTAGACTAGGGCGTTGGTGGTCGCGGGGAGTTGCATTAGACGTTCACCTCCACGGAGTCTTCGAGTAGCAGTGCAGTCAAATCCCTCTTGAGTTCCGGGTAAGCCGCGTGAAGCTTCTTGGCATAAAGGTGACCGATGCGCCGTTTGCCGCCGAGAATCAAAGAAACGTCGTTGGCGTTGATGCCCGTCTCATCGGCGATCTGCTTCTGTGTCTTCCCCATCTTGCGCAGTCGGTTAATGACTTTTCGCTGCTTGTCGTCTGCTATTTGGGCTGTTGCCATGTTTCCCTCCCGGTGTATTGACTGGCCGCGCTGCATTCCTCTTGTGCATAAGTTTATTCGATACCGCATAGCATTACAATTGTGCACGGAGTACAAAAATGCTGAAGCGAATGGGGTTACGCTTGAGGATGCTGCATTGAAACTTGCAGTAGTGCAAGCATATTGCTATAATGCAATAGGAAACTTAGCACTGTTAGAAGGGAAGTACCCTTGGAGGTGGTGGTGATTACCAAAGGAGGGACTACACAGGTGCCCAGCGCCCGCGTGAATGCAGACAAGATTCGCCAGGAACGGACGGCGCGTGGTTGGAGTCAGGAACAACTGGCCCAGTACAGTGGCGTGAAACAATCCACGATTTCGCGCGTCGAGAGTATCCCCAGTTACAACACTGATCTTGCGACGCTCAACAGTCTTGCAGCGGCCTTCGGGTTGCCGGTGGCCGATCTGCTTGTTCAAGACGAGCAAGCGCGGTCGCCGGATCCCCAGGTATTGCTACGCGAGTTGATGTTGAACATGGCTATTAGGGTCCCGGTCGTTGATCACTTTGTGAGTGCGGGGGAGGGAACCTACGTGGAATCCGACGAGTATGTGCCCTATTTCCCGGACCGTGCTGAGCGGGAGGATGGTTTCTTTGCGGTACGAGTAAGCGGCAAGTCTATGGAGCCACGCATTCACGACGGGGAGACCATCGTTGTCAATAGTTCCATCCCGCCGCAGCCGGGTAATGTGGTGGTCGCAGTTCGACAAGGGGAAGCTATGGTGCGAGAGTATCGCCGACAGAATGACGCTTTCGCCCTTGTGTCGCTCGGCAATGGCAACGCTATTCCTCTCGGCGACGATGTGCGTATTCTTGGGGTCGTCAGGCTGGTAACGAGAATGCCGTAGAAGGAGGTGCGAGGTGGGCTTACTAGTGGCGTTTATCTGGGGCGCGTGTCTGGGTGACCTGTTGGCTCGGACGGTGGCCGCGGCAATCACGACGGCGATTTGGGCGTGGGGTTTCATCAGGGGGCGAGTCGGCCGTTGGACTGCCGCCCAGGGCCTGGGCATCGCTTTAGCACAGACGGCCTGGTGGCTTGTTTGTATTATGGTAGGCCAGACGCTGGTGTGGCAGTGGCTTCCGGTGCGCTACACGGACTCTGATGCTGTAGTCTTCCTTGCGCTGGTGGCACTGCGGGGCCTGTGGATGCTGTTGGCGGTGCCAGCCCACATAGCTCGAATGTGGCGGGATGCGACCGTGCCGGGGCATTACGAGCAGGCTTTGAGGCGGATGCAATGAAAGAGCGTGTGGTTCTGTTAGCAGCGGGGATGGTGTTACTGGCCGCTGTACTCTTCCTGGTTGGGGCATGGATGATAACGAGACCATCGGGGGTAAGCTATCATGATCCGGTGGAGGAGTTAGAGAGCGGCAGTACGGCGGGCATGTTCGATGCAATTCAGGCAGCGCATGAGAGGGCCGCTATTCTGAGGCACATAGAAGAGGAACAGACACGGCAAATGTTCGGCGGTCGCTAGATGACCTCCCTCCCCGACTGGCTGCTCATCCTCCTCGTCGGCCCCGTGGTAATGCTGGGGTACTGGTGGCTGCACGAGCGCACCACGCTCGTCGGGTATCGGCGACGGAAGATGGGGCGGCGCCGATGAGCAAGCGTGGACAGGGCGAAGGCACAATTGGGAAGACTGCGGACGGCCGTTGGCAGGCGAGGATCACGCTGCCCGGCGGGAAGCGCAAGGCGTACTACGGCAAGACGCGCAAGGAAGCGCAGGAGAAGATGACCGAGGCTTTGCGCGATCTGAACAAGGGTGTGCTGCCGCCGACGGGACGGCAGACGTTGGGTCGCTTCCTCGCCGAATGGCTGACCGAATGGGTGAAGCCCTCCCGACGCCCACGCACTTATCAGAGCTATGAGCAGATGATCCGCTGCCACGTCCTGCCGTCGCCCCTGGCCGGAAAGCTGTTGACGCAACTGACGCCTCAGCAGCTTCAGGCATTCTTCAACGAAAAGCGGCGCGCCGAGGATAAACCCGGCCTCTCGCCCCGAAGTGTCGAGTACCTGCACGCGATTGTGCGCAAGGCGCTGAATCACGCGCTTTCGCTTGGCTTGGTGGGCCGCAACGTCGCGTTGCTGGTGGAGTTACCACGGGCCGTGTACGACGAGGTGACGCCCCTCACGCCCGCGCAAGCCCAGGCGTTCTTAGATGTGGCGAGCGGGCACCGGTTGTACGCTGTGTACGCGGTGGCGGTGGCGATGGGACTGCGGCAAGGCGAGGCGCTGGGGTTGCGGTGGGAAGATGTGGACCTTGAGGCGGGCGAGCTGGTGGTACGCAAGCAGTTGCAGCGGATCGAGGGCAAGCTGCGTCTGGTCGAGGTGAAGACGGCCAGAAGCCGGCGGCAGGTATCGCTTCCGTCGGTGGCTGTGGCGGCGCTCCGTGAGCACCGGACGCGGCAGAAGGTTGAGCGGGTCCGCGCGGGCGATCTGTGGGAGGATACGGGACTGGTGTTCACGACGGAGATCGGCACGGCGCTCGATAAGGGGAATCTCACGCGCGGGTTCAAGTGTCTGCTCAAGCAGGCGGGACTTCCCGATGTGCGCTTTCATGACCTCCGGCACACGTGCGCCTCCCTGCTGCGGGCCCAGGGCCTTGACCATCGCCTGATCATGGAGACGTTGGGGCACTCGCAGATCGGCATCACGATGTCGCTCTACTCGCACATCTACCCTGCGGCCAGGCGCGAGGCGGCGGATAAGATAGACGAGATACTCCACTGAGGTTGGCATCACGGTTGGCATCATGACAGCAAGAAACCCCCGATTTCGGGGGTTTCTCTATGACATGAGGGGTGAGCCGTGTGGGATTCGGACCCACGACACCCTGATTAAAAGTTAGTGCTGGTCGTGTTATCCGCTTCCGCCCCGTGTTGCCGCCCACAATGCTAATGACGCTCGTGCTGTCCCGTGCTGGCCCGTCCGCCCGTGCCCGCTCGCTGGGGCATCAGGGTTGGCATCAGGCTGGTGGCAGCCGTTGCTTGCGCCGATACTTGGCCTGCGGCGCGAGCCTCGACAGGTCGTCGGCGCTAAACAGCCTGCGGCCGTCGGGCAACTGCTGGCCGACATCACGGGATTTGGCGAGCGCCTGGGCGCGCCGGAGCGAGACGCCCAGGGCCTCGGCTACGTCGCGGGTGGTGAGTGGTCCGGTGTCCACTACCAGCACGTCCTCCTCGCCGCAGGCGGGGCAGCGGTCCAGCACCCAGTCCACCGACGGCGGAGGCGGATGGCCGTCCGCCTCGGTGTCCCAACGAGTGCGGTCGCCGCACTCCAGGTAAAGTATGAGTTTCACTGCGTCCTTCTTTGGGCTATCACACGGGCGTGGTTCCCGGAAAGCTTGACAATGTTGACGTTGCCCGTGCCCTCGAGATAGCGGAAAAAGCGTAGCGCGTAGGCGGTTGTGGATTCCGCTGGTCTGCCTTCGGCGGGTGAGTGTGATCCGCGTTTCTCGAGGTACTTGATGCGCTTGTTGGTGTCAGCGCGGTCGTACCATCCTAGTAGCATGTTCTTTCTCCTCTCCTTTGGCGGCTCGACCGCTCTCCCGGCGGGCTTGATACCGCCGGGGCAGGGGTCGAGCATTATGCGAGTGCTCCGGTCGCTAACTCCACGAGAGCATCGTGATAGCGCTCGTGGAGATTCTCGTCAAGAATGCGCATCACAGCGTCCTCAACGGCGTCTGCCGTGATCGGCTGAAGGGTGACGGGGTCGATCTGGTCTACACTCTTGATGATGTCGAACCGAACCGCGTCGGCGAGAATGTCGTCGTCATCGGCATCGCCGCGCTCGTAACCATTCTCCCAGACGTGGTAGGCTCCCTGGTAGTCGAGGGAACCTGCTACAGCGTTGATGGCGTCGGTCCACGCCTCGTTTACGGCCTCGTTTTCGAGGTCTGTTTCGTAGTCTCGCTCAACTTGCTTCTTAAGATCGGGGAAGTACATTGTCTCTCTCCCTTGCGCCGGGGCTTGTGCCTCCCGCCCCGGTCGCTCAACCGCTCTCCCGGCGGGCTTGATACCGCCGGGGCAGGGGTCGAACGGGCTACTGGCTGTCTTTAGCTGTAAAGTCCTCCGTTCTTGTACCACGCCGCAAACTCTGCGTCGGTCATCATGTCGAAAACCTCTGCGATTCTCTGCGCGGACGAACTCGCGCTGGTCGGATGCTTTTTCAGTTGAGATACGAGACCGGCCAGGTGCTCTACATCGTCAGCGTTGAAACGCTTGCTACCGCTGGCTAGAATCTTCTCCATTTCTTGTTGTAGCGGGATCCATTCCAGCTTGATCAGTTCTTCGAGTTTCACTTTCATTGTCCTCTCGCGCCGGGGCTTGTGCCTCCCGCCCCGGTCGCTCTCTCTTGATGTCTTAACTATACGCCCTCGCGTATAGCTGTGCAATAGTACTATAGTACTATTTTGGCATAGTACTTTTGGGGGATAGAGCAACGGCATCTTGACATTCTGTGTAGAGTAGGATATACATACTGTAGCAGTATATTGCTCTGCGCCGGAGATGATAGAGGCGGTAACTCACTCATAGTGGGTTGCCGCCTTTTCGTTTTGTGGAGGAATGAATGTGCAGGGGGAAGCCACACAAACCAGAGGTCAAGGCGGCTGTGATGGCGGCGCTGCTTGCGGGGCAGGGCGCGAGCGAGGTTGCCAAGACGTATCATCTGCCGCAAGGCACCGTCGAGATGTGGAAGACGCAGTTACATGGTGCCTCAAATCTAAAGAAGGTGGATTTAAGTGAGCTCATCGAGTCCACCCTGCGCGCCTTCCTCGACACAGTTCGCGTTCAAGTCGCCGTTGCCCAAGACCCGGCGTGGGTTAGACAACAAACGGCCTCTGAACTGGGCGTCTTCATTGGTATCCTTTCAGACAAAGCGTTTCGCATCCTGGAGGCAGCAAACGGAAGCAACTCTGGAGAGGCCCCAGCTGACGGCGGATCAGGCTAGCGAGCTCGACCGCTGCCGCGTTGACCAGGCGTACTGGTTCGACACCTACGTTTGGACGTTCGACCCACGCCCCGAAGCAGCCCCAAATCACCTCCCCTTCAAGCTTTACCCCTTCCAGCGCGACTACCTCGCGTGGCTAGAGGCTCGTTACCGAGAACAGCGCGACGCGCTCACTGAGAAGTCCCGCGATATGGGCGCGACGTGGGTAACCCTCGGCTGGTTGGTGCACCACTGGCTATTCGACGATGCATTCCAGGCGCTCATCGGCTCGCGTAAAGAGGACCTCGTGGACAACGGCGAGATGGACTCGCTCTTCGGGCGCATCGCCTACATCGTGGGCCGCCTGCCGGCCTGGATGCTGCCCACCGGCTACAATCACGACAAGCACCGCAAGTACATGACGATCGTCAATCCTGCGAGTGGCAACGCGATGGTGGGGGAATCCGCCAATCAGAACTTCGCGCGCCAGGGCCGCTACTCCGTGATCATGCTCGATGAGTTTGCTTTCTGGGAGTGGGCGCGGGCGGTGTGGACGGGCACCGCCGATGCCGGTATGCGGGTGCCGCTGAGCACGCCGAATGGCGGGAACTTCTTCAAGGAGTTGCGCTTCTCCGGGCGGATCGCGGTCTACACGCTGCACTGGCGGACGCATCCGCACAAGGGCGATGCCTGGTACAAGATCGAGCAAGGCCGGCGCACACCCGAGGACATCGCCCAGGAGCTCGACATCAGCTATGACAAGTCGGTGCAAGGGCGTGTCTACACTGAGTGGGACTTGGTGCCGAAAGGCGAGTTCCCCTACGTCCCGAGCTGGCCGCTGTATGTTTCGTGGGACTTCGGGCTGGCTGACAACACGGCGCTTATCTGGTGGGCGAGGAACCCCGCAACGGGGATGTGGCGCATCGTTGACTGCTACTCCGCCACCGGCAGAACGATAGACTTCTACGCGCCGTTTTGCTCGGGCCGTATGCTGTCGGGCCTGCCCTACGGGTACAGCGAGGCGGACATTGCCAAGATCGAGGCACACGCATGTTGGCCTGCGGCTGTGCACTTCGGCGATCCTGCGGGCAAGCAGCGCAATCAGATCAGCGGCACGAGCGTGATAGACGAGCTGCGGAAGCACAGCATCCACGTGAACACGAGGCCGGACCTGAACACCTTCGAGGCCAGGCACCACAAAGCCAAGCTGTTCCTGCGGAATGTGGAGGGCGTACACATCGGGGAGTGTGTGGCGCTGGACGACGCGATGACGAATGCCAGGTTCCCGACGCGCAACGAGACGAGCCAGAGCACGTCGCCCGTCAGCCTACCGATACACGACTGGACTAGCCACTTCCGAACGGCCGTCGAGTACTTCGCTGTGAATGCGCCGGAGATGCCGTCGCCGGTGCTGGCGGGGGCCAGGCGTGCAGCGTCGGCCTGGGAGGGGATGTAGTTGGCGCAAACATCCGGCAACAAGAGAGCAACGGAGGACAGCCGCACAGCTCCTGGAGCGGGCGCGGTTGGTGGCAGTGCCCTCCACACTGCCACGGCTGCGCCTGCGGTCGAGTCGCCCGCCGCTAAGCCCAAGGCACCGGACGCCGAATGGCTGATCGCCGAGGCTGGGAAGCTCACGACCTACTGGACTGGCCGCAACGAGCGCATGGAGCGGCACCAGCGGCTGTTCGACCTCACGGAAAAGACGCCGGCAGCGGGGAAGATGTTGGTGTACCTCAACGATCCGAAGGTCATTGTCGAGAAAATCGCGGCGCTGGTGGCTCGGCGCGACCACCGCATCGAAGTACCACCGCAGGGCGAGGAGAACGTCGAGGCCGCGCAGAAGATCGAGAACGCGCTGCGGCACTGGTCGAGGCTCATCAATGAGAGATGGGCAGAGGGGCTGCACAATCCCTTGCCCTACGACCAAAGCCAGAGCATATTCCTGCGTGGCTGGGTGGCAGAACGCATCACATTAGACCCCGACAGCGAGAACGTCGTTTATGATTGCCTGGTGGACCCGTACTCCGTGTATCCGAGGATGGCAGGCGACCGCATCAAGCACATCGTGCGGGTATACGATGCCACTGTTGCCGACGTACACGAGGACTTTCCCGACGCGGGCGAGGCCTTCACTGCAATGGAACCAGAAAAGGTGCTGCACTGCATCGCCTTCTACGACAACCGCCCGCCGTACTATCACGGTGTGTTGGCTGATGGGGAGTGGGCCAAGAAGCCAACGGGGCTCGGTTACTGGTCTTGGGTGGTCAGCACAGCGAAGGGCCGCTTCTCGCACCACGCCGTAGGGATGGCAGAGGATGATGACCCCGGGACACACATCGGCGAGGGGTTCCTTGATGCTATTGAGAGCATCGTCGCCAACCTCCAGAAGTTCCTTACCATCATGGCGAACGTCGGCGCGAAGATCGAGAATCCGCCGAAGCTGATCCAGACGGTTGATGGTCGCCCGAAGGAGATAGACCTAGACACCGGCGCTAGCAACTATCTGATGCTTCAGGAGAACGTGCAAGTCATCGACCTGGGCCAACACGCGGCGCAGCTCATTCCGCTCATCTCCACGTTCCAGGATCGTATCAACAAAGGCTCGCTGCCGTCGGCGATGTTTGGTGAGGGCACCTCGCTCGAAAGCGGCTTCATGTCGGCTTTGATGATGGGGGCTGCTCAGGACTCGTTGTGGACGTTCATTAAGGCGCTAGAGGCATTCCACGCGCAGCGCTACCGGAAGATACTCGAGCTATTCCGCGACCACAGCGACAAGGATATGCCGTACATCGCCAAGGCTCAGGCCACACCTCCGGCACCGCAGTTGTACGGGCCGACAGGAGACAAGCTAGCGCAGCGCCCACGACTCGAAGCGGGACGTCCCACGTGGGGGCAGAAGCTCACCGTCGCCGACGTGAAAGCGAACGGCATATATGTGGAGGTGTCCTACGAGGACATCTCGCCACAGGACCGGGTGGCGCTGGGCAACCTGGCGGCGCTGCTCGTCAACGCGAAGCTGATCAGCCTAGACACGGCGCGAAACAAGTACCTGGGACTCGATGATCCTGGATTGGAGAACCAGAAGGTACTCGGGGAGCTGGTGAACACGCACCCCGACGCGGTGAAGAAGTTGGCAGAATGGTCGTTGGAAGACACATACAAGGAGCGTGAGTTGCAAGCGCTGCGGGCGGGCGAAGACGAGCAAGCCGCGGCAGAGAAAGCCAAGATGGCAGCGGCCTTGCCAGAACAGGGCAGGCCTCAGGGCCTGCCTCCAGGGATACCAGGGCCGGGTGAAGCCGGGATGCCGCTGGGTATGCCGCCAGGGCTGCCGCCGAATGTGTTGCCTGGCCCCATGGCTGGAATCCCAGGGTCGATACCTTCAGACGAGGAATTGCTGGCAATGATTGCGACGGGAGGGGCCTGATGCCTGGAATTGGGCTAAAGGTATTTCCAAGCAAGGTAGCGAATCACCATGCTGATGTATTGATTGCTGACTCCGTACTGACGGCCAAGCGTGTAGCAGGTCTCGGTTCCACTGGCATAGGCGGAACGGATGGCCTGCACATCCAGGGCAGTAAGTTTTGCGTGATAGTGCTGCTCGCCGCGAGGGGTGCGTTCCGGGTGCCTACGACCGCCGCTGCGCTCGCCTCTCGCTATTCGTCCTTTGTGCACTGCGTCCTGGCTGTTGTCCTTCGCCGTTCCCAGAAACAAGTGGTCGGGGCGGACACAATGCGGGTTGTCGCAAGTATGGCAAACGTCCATCCCGTTGGGGATAGGGCCGTAGTGAAGCTCGTAGGAAACACGATGAGCGCTCAGACAGTTGTGGTGGCTCACCCCATCGTACAATCTGCCGTAGCCACCGTGGTCGCACTTGGCCGTCCAAAGCCAACAACCGTCGGTCATTTGGACCTTAGCCCAAAAGCGGTCCGCGAGCGCAGTCTTGGGATAATCTGCGTAGGCGCAGGTTCGGCTACAATGTCGACCGCGACCGCGATTCACGGCATACTGGGAAGTGGTAAACGACTGGCCGCATTTAGTGCAAACGGCTGTTATGGGGGTGCTCGTTGTGGTACGCTCAGGTTGCATTCTGAATCTCCTATACAGATTTGGGATGTCGCGCCTCGGGGTGTTAGCGCACCGCCGAGGCTTTCGATTGCGTAGATTATAGCACAAATATGTTGCTAGCGATGTTAATGCAAGGACAAATGTAGGGAGGTAGAGAGATGCCAGGACCATATCCAAGCCAGTATGACCAGTTCCGCAAATCGGTGCAAGACTGGAAGGGGTACAGTGGGCTGCCGCTGAAGACCCTGGGGAACAAGTACGACCAATACGAAGCGATGATCGGGGACTTCCTGGAAGGGCCGGGGCAGTATGCCAGTCCGATGTACCAGAACTGGCTACGGCGAAACCCTGAGTATGCGTTCATTCAGCAGGCGGTGCTGGGTGGCGCAGAGTACGGCGGGTCGGCGGGTCTATCTGGGGACGCGGGCGGCGAGTGGCTGAAGAATTGGACGGGCATGAGTCCGTCGGGGATTGGCAACATCGGGAATTACAAGGAGCGGCTCGAACAATTGATAGGCCGCTTGCAGGTAGGGAGCAATCCAGCCGCAGGAAAAAACGAACGCGACATGTACAACGTGTGGGGAGACCAAAAAGACCTCTTTGCGCAGGCGCTGGGGCTGGTGTTCGAGGGCCCGCTTGGCGATTACATGCAAAAGAAGCTGGGGTCGGGTATGTCCTACCTGAACACCCGGGGCGCAGATGCAGATTGGCTCCAATACCTCCTCAACCTGGTGCCACAAGACGCGCTAAGGAGGTAAGGACGTGCCACTTTCGCCGATAAGCCCCATTCGTGGTGGAACCCCGGGGATCAAGAAGACCTGGAGCAATACCGATGCGCCTCAGCGTATGCCTCCGGGCAGTGGGGCGGGCGCGTTGCCCTTTGCCAATCCATTTCAGCAAAAGGGCTGGGACACCGGATGGGATAAGAATTATCTCAATGCTAGTCCGGGGCAGGCTTACAGCCAGTGGATTGACTGGCTCGGCGGGCCACGGTCGGTCAAGAACTACATGAGTGCGCAGTACAACAACCTGTACGGGCGCTATGGTGCTATGCAAGCTACGGACCCGACCTTGAAGTGGCTTGACTTCCTGGCGGGAGTCAATCTGCGCGATGAGTACGGCGCGGCAAGTCCATACGAGCGCGGGGAGCGGGCCAGCATGTACGCGCCCAGGATTCGGATGATAGGGTACTAGGATGGCATACGACACGCTGCAACTGAATAGCCTACTTAGTAGGAACACATCGAGTTGGCTCGACTTGCTGGGAGGTGCGTCTTACGCCCAGCCGGACAGGGGTCAAGGCAGGAACACGAATTGGCTCGATTTCGTGAACGGGGGGCAATCCCCATATCGGCAACTTGCGGCGCAGATGCGGGGCCAAGCCCAGTACGGCGGCAGCCCGTGGGCAGAGTTACAAGGATCCGCTCGGAGCTACGCGAATAGCCAGTCCGCGCGTTCGTTGGCAGAGTTCGCTAAAGCGCTAGCAACGGCGCGGGAGGGCAAGGCAGGTCCAGCAATAGTCTCTCCGCCTATCCCTGGGGCGACGGAGACTTATCTGCCTACCGGTGGCGGCAATTCGGCGGCGGGTACTGGTGCGGGCAAGTGGAAAGCATTGGCTGAGTCGCTAGCTCCGGAGTATAACGTGCCGGTAGATGTGGTGCTCGGGATTATCGAGATCGAGTCGGGCGGCGACCCGGGCGCCATCGGGAAGCACACGGGAGACGGCCAGGCGCAGGGGTTGATGCAGGTGATGCCGTTCCACTGGCCTGACGGCACGCCGGAACAGGTGATGCGTGACCCGGTGCGGAACATGCAGAAGGGAATAGGGATTCTCAAGAACAACTACGCCGTCTTCGGGGACTGGGACCGTGCGGTGGCGGCGTACTTTGGGGCGATAGACCCCGACACCGGGCAGATAACGGCCTGGAAGGACGCCAACGGGGTGGACGGGTTCGAGTAC
>Ga0208957_1000930_pt1 | contig 17509 bp, 43 predicted proteins | sample RifOxyA1_FD_184029 | JGI IMG/M metagenome (GOLD analysis project Ga0208957, IMG submission 184029) | Groundwater microbial communities from Rifle, Colorado - Rifle Oxygen_injection A1 (SPAdes) | ecosystem: Environmental > Aquatic > Deep subsurface > Groundwater | place: Rifle, Colorado, United... | reverse complement strand
AACAAGAATCTTCTCGGCCGCTTCATTGATACCTTTGGCCATCTCATCTGTGGGCTTGTCTACAAATGGCATCTCATCCTCCCTATGCTGCCCCCAGGAGGGTGGAGGCAGGAACGAAGGACGAAAATCAGTTAGGTGTCCCGTTGATGTTGTAGCAGATTGCATGTCCAGTATAGACAGTTTGTGTGGCTAGCACGCAGTTGCCTAGATAATCAAGATTGTGGTTGTCATGACCGTTGGCTTTTTCCTTCTTATTCTGACACTGATAGAGCAACAGCGAATGTGTATTGTCACTGCTGTTTTGGCAATCCCATCCGGGCGTGACGTTTGAACCGGGTTGGATGTCACTAGACCACGTACAGTAACCGCCAGCGTTGCTGCCCTGTTGGGCCTCAACATGACACAAGCCGATCTCGGGCTCCTTGCTGCATTCTAGTTCATCCTTCTTGTGACTTTCCAGCACTGTATTCGTCTCTTGCTCTGTGCAAGAATTAAGTGTGTACTTCACTACATCATAATAGCGTTTACCGCACTTTTCTCCTGAGAAGCCAACCTTATCCCAGTCGCCGTAGTTATACTCACTAACGGTACGCTCTGTGAAAGTTGGCTCACAAGAAGACGGTGGGTCGGTCGGCTCAGGATCCGGCACCCTTATCACCGGCTTACAAGCCTCCCTATCAATCTGATTCGCCCTCACTACCCTCCCATTGTGGTCAATGAAGCCCGCGAGGAATGGCGTGTCCCCAGGCCCGCCTTGCGTAACATCAACCTGCACACAAGTCTTATTGAAGCTACCGCGAAAGCGATCCCCACGGTTGATAGTAGTCTTCTGGCTGCCCAGCGCCAAACTCTGATTATCGAAGCTGGTGTAATACGCCGTCCACGTCTCTGTCTGCGGCCCGATATTCTTCACGTCCCAACCCGCGTTGGGCAGGATGCCGCCCTCCCAAAACTGCACTCGAACCTCAGGCGTAGGAGTCGGCACAGGTGTAGCTTCTGGCACAGGTGCCGCCACCACAACCTGCTCATCCACTGGATCTGGCCCTGTCACTGTCCCATCACTACAAGCTGCAAAAGCAGCCACCATCCCAACTGCAATCCACTTCTTCAAAATTCCCTCCTCAGGGCTACTCACTCAAAATCAAACTTGTCACAGACTGCATTAAGCACTTCTTGACGCATCTTCTCCAGCACTACTTCCCGCCACTCTTCTTCTGTCATCTTGCCACGCTCTGTCTCGACAACTCGATTTAGCGCGAAGCTAAGTCCCTCTTCAAGCGCTTCATTGAATACTAGCCACGTCTTTGGTTTCATCATCTACTATGGCCTCGGATACGTCGGTTCTGCCCACTTCGACATGCACTCCCAGTGAGGCAAATCGTGGTGGGGATTCTTCGCATGACAAACTTCGTGGCATGCTACATTTGTTGCTGTCTCATGACCAGCAGCGCGTTCAATAGTCACCCATTTTGCTACCATGCCACGGTGGTAGTAGGCTACCCCGCCTACATACCAGCCCGCCGGCTGTGATGCTGCTTGCCCCGCTGCCCACTTATCAGTAATCTCTCCCCGCACCTTAACACCCTGTAGAGAGGCAAAGTGTGCAGTCTCGACAATCAGCATATCCTCCACATCAGTTGCGGTAGCCAACGTAGGCCATGTGGAAGCAGTCGAGCAACCGCCCAGCAGTATAGAGAGAATGATGGCGAAGATGGTGATGAGTGCGAAAGCTAGAAATCTTTTCATCGGCCAATCGCTTTATTCACAGCCGCACACATGGCTCTATGAACAGACTCGCTTATTAGGTATAGTTGTATCATCTGTTCATTCTGTTCGTCAGGCTGGAGACACTCCTCGCGTAGTTCCCCAGTACCGTTGCGAACAATGACCCACAGTGGCGAGTTGACCCACCCTGGACCTAGGGCACGTTCGGCATAGGCAGACGATAGTGTCATGCTTTTTTAACTACTTAGGCTTTTTCATCGAACATGGACGACAAACCTATCGCCCTCCCAGCCCATCGCCTTTATGCGACAGCGACAAGTAATGTTTGGAAAATAGCAGGACAGTAGAACACGTTGGCGTGTTCTATGTCTGAATTCCAACCCGCGCATTTGCCAGCCAACAAATGCAGTAACGAAGTAGCTTAGCTTCGGCCTCTGCATATCCCTACTCCGCTGTCTCCCAATCGTAATCATCCCGAGTCATCACTTGCTCATTACCGTCATACTCGTCTATACGGTAACTAGTTCCTGAGGGAACCTCTGCAATAGCCAGTGAAGCAGAACCACCATTAGCTTTAGAACCAAGCTCTTCAACTACTTGTACCAAAATTGGATCAGAGCGTCTAATGTCATAAACATGACCATAATCGTGATCTACTCTTTTACCGCTATCTGAGTAGATGTCACCCTCAATAGTTGCTCCGCCCCATTTTGGATCGCCGCTGATCTCACGAGCCCGCAAGACCGCCGCTCTGCTAAGTGAGAATCCGCCAAAGCAATCGTTATAGACTATCTTCATATTCCCTCCACCCTACAATATAGGCCCTAGGCTCGAATTGTCAAGAGACTTTGCATGTTCAGTGACCACTCGCCAATTCTCGGCCAACTCCTCCGCTGTCCATGTAGCTCTAGCTTGCATTGCTATTGGCTGCTTAGCTCCCGTATAGTCCCCACACACCCACAGCACCACCCACGTGGCAGTGTCTACCCCCAGTGCATAAGCATACGCGGCCTCTTGCGTCACCCACGCCCAGAAATTCTGCTCAAAGTCCGCTTGAGTCGCCGCTTTCTTAAATGACCGCCATGTAGCCTTGTAGCTAATCAGCTCCCCACGTTCGGCATCAAAAGAGTCTGGAGTCATGTGGATGCCCTCTTTTGCTACTTTCACTTGTTTTGCCAAAGAATTGGAGTGGACCATTTGCCGCTTGAATGCCACATCCATAGCCTCCTCTAGCGGCAGTCCCGCAGTCATATACTCTGCCGCAGTCTCCCACAAGAAACCTACCTGCGCGTAGACCCCAAGCTGTTTCTCAGTGATAGAGTTCTTATACCCCTCGCCAGCAGCCTTCTTCATCTGCTGGATAATCTCGCCAAGATGTAGGCCCTCTAGCCGACCCTCACCCATTGTAGTCAAGTCAGCAGCTTTGACTTCGAGAGGGTAGGGGGACCAGCCAGAGAACTGAATGACCTACTCCTTCTCGCGAACGGGGAAGGACGCGAGCCTGTTCCTGACCACATTCGCAGCATGTTCCATAGCGTTGTGCCAGCCCGTGCGGTAGTCGTAGGTGTTGATGTCGTTCTTCAGGCAGCGTCGGCTGAGCAGCAGGTCCGGGATCTCCCGCAGAGCTAGCCGCTCCTCCGCTATGGCCTGCTCCACAGCGGCATCGGTCGAAACCGTCAGTCCCATCCGCGAGCGCCATTGCTGACGGTCCTCTGACTGCTGGTGCAGGTTACGAATCACTGCGTGGAGGTTTTCCACAGTCGTGTCGGCGATGACTAAACGCTCTCGCAGCACGGCGATGGTTGCGTCTGCCGTAGCCAAGTCGAAACGGTCGTCGAAATCGTCGTCGGCTTCGCTCACTATGTCTCCCTCTGGCTGTTCTCGGCACCGCCGTCCAGGACTCCGGCTGTGGCGCAGCAGGGCTCTGGGGCGTAGTCGTAGGCGTAGAGACCCGGCTCGACCTCGCGCATCGTCCAGCACTCCCCCGTGGACGGGATCAGGCGGTGATCGGTGGGGACCGGTACCATCATTGTCATCGGCTCTCCTTCTCACGGGCGTCGAAGCCGCGAATGGCGATCTCAAGATCCATGCGTCGGCCTTTGTAACCCCGTTCGCTAAGAACTTGAAACGCTGCATTGCCAAGTAGCAAGCGGGCTGCATCGATGATTGGTTGCAGCGCCTTGCGCTCCTCGGCCACGGCGTCCTCGATCGCCTGGACCGTGTTGACCAGCGCCTCCGCAGGCTCGCGCCACTCCTTGTCCCTCTCGGCCCGCCCCAGGTCGTAGGCTTCGGTGAGGGCGATGGAAATGTGGATGTCGAATGTGCGCGCGCCGCCCTCCAGCACATAATCCCCGCGCCGGAGTTCCATCCGCAGCCACTCAGCGATCTCGTCCAGCGTCTTCGGCATCGGTTGGCCCCCTTGGCTAGGCACGAGCGTCCATGAGCGTGTTCAGAATCTTGAAAGCCAGATCAAGCAACTCGTCGGTTGTTAAATTGCCAAACCTCTCTTTCAATACACGGGTCACCGCCGTGATTTCACGCTGGGTATACATTACTTGCTCCAATCGATTCCAAGCACGGCCAACGTCGCAGGCGTCTGCCAATCCGCCCCCTCGATTCGTCCGTCAGCGCGGATACGAAGACTCATCGGCGGTCCTCGAATCTGCTACTCTCCCCGTCTTTGTACCCTACCCAATAAGCAGTCAGCACTAGGGCGACAAACCCCATAATATCTACCCAGTTCATCGATGGTCCTCCAGCTTCTCACTCATCAGCGTCTCCGTAGCGGTCCAGCGGCTCCTGCGTCGGCTGGTGCGCGCTCTCGGGCTCACCGCACTCGTCACAGTGATTGTAGGCAGCACAATCATGCTCGTTGATTCGACCGTGGAAACGACGGCACTCCGTGTACGGATGCCCGAGCGGGAGCTTCTCCTGCGTCGGCTGCTCTCGGGCGGCGGCGGATACCGCTGCAAGCCTGACTACTGGAGACACCCCGTTGTCTCGGTCCAGCGCCTCCACCACCGCCGCGAGCCGCTCATGGAGCATCTTGACTACATCTTGCTCGGCCTGCCGGCACGCCTCTGTTCTCGCGAGCCTGGCCTCAACCTGTTCATATTTGTTAACAGCCGCTACGTACGCTTCGGTTAGTCTTCCAGACTCTTTTTCGGCCTGCTCGGCGCGCTGTTCGCAGTTCTTGCAGGCTAACAGGTTGCTCGTCCGCTTTCGCAGCTCGTCCAGCGCCCGCGTCAGCTCCTCGACCTGGGCACGGAGAGTGGTATTCTCCTCGTCCAACTCGTACCAAAACCGATTTCCGTTCATCGATTCCCCTCCTTCAGCCCAGCCCCGCGGGCCTTGGCGTGTCTCCTGTGACTGATATGTGCTCTCGGGCAGCTGCGCGAAGACGCCGCAGGATGCGCTCACACGTCTCTTTCTGAGTCCCGTAGAGGGTAGTTGCGACCGACATCGCTTCTGCTTCCTCCTCCACGATCCGCTCGCAGGCTTTACGCTCCTCAGTCACAGCTCTCTTGCGACGACAATCCCAACAGCGCATGTGACTACTCGCACTGAACTCTGGATAAGGTGTACGGCAATCCACACATTCGCGGAGGACGGCATCACCCCCGTAACCCAGAACTCCCCACTGTTCCGCGACCCGCTCCAACTTTTTGCTCATACTCCCCCACAACTAGCCGGTACTTTCTATTCCGCCCCGGCCGGCGGTTGCCCCGATACTCTTCCGCCTCGGGGCCAGGGTCGGTTTGTGGGGAGGGCTAATTCACACTTTCACGCTTGCATATCCTATGCTGCAAGCTGATACGTCGAACCCTGCTTGCTCCAACCCGTGCCACTGGCAGCTCTCAGAATATACTGCGCGGCATCCATCGAGAGATTTCGAACCAGCTCATGCTGCTTCAGCGATCCACCATTCTTCGTCAGCACCTCGACTACAGTCACGTCAAACTCAGCCGTGTGCCCATTACCTTTTGGGCCAGCGGATACTCCCGCTGCCTGTCCGACATACTGCCGGGGCCAGAACTTCTGATTGGTATACCCCTTGGCATTCTTCTTGGGCTTACCATTCTTGTCCAGCACGTCCTCGCCCTTGAAGATGATTCGCGCGCCCTTCAGCGCAGAGAAATTCAACTTCCCGCCGCTGTAGAACTGTGAAGTATCGAACCCGCCAGCCTTTAGGTAAGCACCAAACTTGAATAGCTCCGAGTTCTTATGAACCTGGGTAGGCTTCGTTGGATCCGCTGATTCAAATCCTAGTCCATCCTCGGTGGGCCGAAGACTACCGGCGCTGTAGCTCTCCTTCCTCTCCTTATCTTCATCCTCGGCCAGTCCAACGATGATTAACTCGTTGCGACTCACCTGCTGGCCAGTACGAGAATCAATGTAGGGCACCAACTGATCCCCTTCCCGCTTCGTCAGCAAACTGACTGCCGTCTGCACGCCAAGAATCGTCACCGTTTTCCCATCCCATAGCCCGCCTCCCGATGCTGCATTCTCTTCAGCAAACGGATCATAAGCGGCTGCATTCTCTACCATATTCTTCCTCTTCGATTGGTGGTCTACTACCCCACTCCTAATGTGTGGGCACTATGCCTCCGTCCAGTTTACATAAAAGACTGACATCCACGGATGATGTCTGACTGCGCCGGCTGAGAAATCGTCGGCAGCGTTCTAATCGCTTCCTTGCATACCCCCGCCTTGTTGTTCCCCGCAGCGACGTTACATGAAGTAAGCGCCCCAATTACCAGAACAACAAACGTGCCGATGACCATCGTTACGATCTGATCTTCGCTAAAACTCATTCTACCCTCCCATAACCAACATTATGCGGCAACGCGAGTGGGGTGTCAAGGGAGATTTTAGACATACACAATCACCCTTTTAATCCCCTCCCTACCAATGGCTCCCATACACCCCTCGCACGGACTCCCATTCCCCACCGTCCCACTCTTCCGCCTGACCATCAGGGTATACAACGTTGAGCCCCTCAAACTCACCCCCATCACCCTCTTCGCACTAAAGATAGCATTTTCCTCCGCATGATGGAAGCCTGAATTCGCCCCATAGCCTAAGACCGCCTTCCCTCGGGCCACGATGGCGGCATGCATATGGGTAGGGTGGGCAGAGCGGTAGGCGAGCTTTCGCAATCGGGAGCGGAACCTCACTCATCTACCTCATCTTTCAACCTTTCCACATCCGCCCTCAGCTTCTCATCTTCAGTAGTATCGAAGTTGACTCCAGGGTCGAAAAACTTCTGCTCTCTATCCCCCAACCAATATTGACCACGGCAGGCCAAACTAGCCCTCTTAGCGGCTAGCAATCCTTGCACCGCTCGCTGGAAAGTGGTCTTAGACTGTCCACTGGCCTCCATCCACTCCTTGTAGCCAACCGTCGTATCCTTGTCCCTGGTAGCCGACAGGTGTTCTAGAATAGCTAGAGCCACAGACTCCCTCTCCAGCGCTTCCTGTGACTCCCTAAGCACCAATGTAGTCACTTGATCTCCAAACTCATCCAACATGAGAGCCCCATCCTCATGTCTCACATTAACAACATTAGGATAAAGTAGCGTGGGGTAAAACTCGTCCGTATCTAGATCCTTCAGCTTATCTGCTTTAAGATGCAACGTTCTTCGCACTCCACTTTCTTGTGACCCTCGCCACACTCTCAGCACCACGTCTGCACCGCTTGGGAGAACGTTAGAGCCCCTTATCTGCCCCGCGCGGTTAGCATGGTGGATGGCAAGCACTGAAGCGCCGTAACGGGCGCGTACTGCGTCTAATGAGGCAACAAACGCCTGCATGGCTTCCTGTTTATTCTCATCTCCCGTTAACGCTCTGGACACAGTGTCCACCACTACCATCACAGGTGATACAGGATCCCACTCAACCCATAGTGTTTCCAGCTTCTCAGGAGTGGACATGTCACAAGATGTTGTGGTGAAGGCTAGTGGCACCCCTTTCAACTCTTCTGGCCCGATCCCAAGCTCAGCAGCGGCCGCACTCACGCGCCTCTTAAACAGCTCACTTCCCCCTTCCCCAAGCACGTACAGCACTGGGCCACCTGCCACCATAGCCCCTTCCCTCACAGGTTTCCCAAACCATGACCGCCCACTAGCCACTGCGAGAGCCATAGATACGGCAACAAAAGTTTTATAACTACCGTACGTTCCCCATAACACCGTCACCCCCCCAACCGTCCCCTTGATCGCCCAAGGTTCAGGATCTTTGAGAGTGGTGGTCCCGATGAATTCAACTGGCATCGCGTCTCCTTGGCATGGCTAAGTTCCACCCACCCTTCCCCGAGCTTCGGGGGAAGGGGGTGTGGACCTAACGCCCCTCTTTGCGGCTGTCATTATACCCGCCCGAAAATAGGCTGTCAAGGGAGTGTGGGTAGAAGGAGTCGCCACCGAAGCTGCGGGCCTTGGACAGTCTCCACTCTCTCCACTCCTACTCTTCCCTCTCTCAGCAGTGTAACCAAACTATACGCAATTAGGATATTGGACATGCCAGTTTGATTGTTGATGAAGTTGGCCGACACTCCATCTTCAGTTACAACTTCCATAATCCTATCGCGTCGAGCCTTTGACTTATTCATTCCATCCCCCTCTAAGAACCATTATAGCAGGGGTGTCAACGAGTCCAGGGTCCACACAGGCATTTTGAGGCATGTGGACCTAGCATTGACCCTCTCCACTCACGTCTGAATTGTAATCCTCCTCCATCCACCAGAAGTCCTGCGGTGGGTAATCTCCCCAATCCTTATTCATCCACCACTCCCAATCCGACCAACCGCCGAAATGAATAGGGCCGTCAGGGAGAGTTACCATCCTAGATCCTGGTGTGACTCTCTATAAAACATATAGTTGAAATTATATGTGGCTTCCGAACCCTCTCGTCTAAACCACCATGCCCAACAGAGCCAGTTATCTCCTAAGGAGAAATCTTGCTCAGGAATTATAGCCATAAACAATTCTCAATTGATCCATCACCTTCCAACCCTACACCTTCTGCTACCCCTTCTCGATCCCACCAAAGCGGCCCAGAGTCAGCACTCATAAGCTGATAGATGTCTTCGACTGGACTCCACCAACTACACTCTTCAGGAATCACTCACCCTCCATATACCTCTCTGCCCACTCAACAAAACTATCAACATAATAGTAAGATTTGCCGGTCGCAAATTCAGCGATAACTACAGTCCAGAAATCGTAGTCGCGCCACAAAAGATCATCGTCTTGATTGGGTGGGCCAAAAGGGTCAATCACTTATCTCCCCTCCACGGGCAACTCGCCGTAATTTCATGGTCAGCCACCACTTGCCCACCTACGGCCTCCACATACTCCACCCTCATTCCACTCCCATGATTGCCGGCAGGCACCTCCGCCTCCCAAGACCAGGACCAATCCAGCAACTGCTCTTGCCCGTTGATACGTAGGCGGGTCAACTTCTCCCTCGTGACTAGGGCGAAGACAGTGAAGGTGCAGTTACCCTTTGGATCAATGCGAGGGCTGCTGGTCCAAGTCCGATACTCAACAGGCGAGGGTCGATAATGGCCGTTATTGACACGGGAGTCAACACCGGACCATATTGGAGGCGGGCCAAGGAGGGACAGGCCGGCCAAACTGCTAATAACGTAGACTATCCAAATCATGATTCCTCTCCAGCCCCATTACCATCGACATGTGGATCCTCGGGAATTAGCACTTTCTCACCCATACCCACCTCGTCCCAAAAGCTTTAGCTCTTTGATGGTCGGCAAAATATACATCCAAACTATAACCCTTGATGTCCGCCCCAGTATCTTGCACCCTTCTCTTCCCCATACCCTGGACCATGACACAACTTCCCATCTTCCACAAGGCAGGGTCGGCCGCCACAGTCACCCCCTCTACTGCCATCTTACCGCTGGCCGTCACCCCTCCCAACACCGCCCACTGACCAGTGCAAATTTTACAATGGCAGTATGCAGTTGACCAGTAAACAAGTCGGGGAGTAGTAACTGTTGGCGGGTGGAAAATGTGGCCTCGGCGAGTATCGTGCCAAGGTGGCATTGTCCCATAGAGGAAAGCGGCATAGGTGCCCACTATCCAGCCAACGGTCAGGGCCGCTATCCACCGCACTCGTACCACCACCCTGTCACCTCATCCCTCGCCAGCACCCCCCTCACTACCCTCCCTTGACGGGCTCCACCGCCTTCATGATTACTGGCCTGCTGATACATATGCCACGCTAGGAGAGCGATGGACTGTCTGCCCTCGTAGACGAGGTAATCGTCTGATACAGGTTTATGCATATCGATCTCCTTCACCTATCCCGTCGCCATCGATTTCCTGATATTTCCAACTCAGTCTTCCGTCCCCCGGGAAAGCGGTATTGTTGTAGAGCGGGTCACACTGATATTCGCTCCCACTGTCTTGTTGTTCCACTTCCGGTATTCCATCCAATCCCCACATCCTTCATCATTCTGGCAGTGGCACTACTTCCAATACTGCCACCGCCTCCAAATTGAGCAGCGGATCACAGGTGAGCATACCAAGCACACACCTGCGCCGCAACTTTGGCAGCAGTGCAGGATTGCCAATAGCGTCCAGATACCCACCCGGTGCTGGCTCCCCACTACTCACCAGAATTATGTCCTTAACGATGCGGAACGGTGGACGTGAAGATCGCACCGCCTTCACTCTCTTGTTAATAGGTCGGTCGGGGTTGTAGATTTCAAAATCTTCTCCCTTCCACCCTTCGCCAGTTGGTCCGTCAACCTGTTCATCTATCATTTACAGCTCCCATCCGCTCACACATCGAATGTCGGCTACCACCGTCTGCTCATGGATCTCCACCGTTCCGCAAGGATCTAGCACTGTCTCCTTCATTGGCCCCGTGATGAGCTGTCCCAAACCTTGTTCTGTTCCCCACTTGCGAATCACTGAGGCATTGGTCAGTTTGACTACAGCAGAGTAACCAACGCCCTCCAGTGCCCTCGTCCCGGATCTGTTTATCTGATCAAACGAGATACTCTCTTTACCATTTGTGTACTCTCGGGAATAGACTCCCACAAATACCCACCCGAACGGTGCAATTACGATACGAATGTCCTTGTCCAATGCCCTCGTTTTTGCCATTTACCATACTCCTTCAGCATTTGGGCGAAATTGCCCACTACCATCCTTCAGTGTCCTTTTTTTGATACAGCTCGCCACTACCATCTTTACTAAACTCGCTACTATAACTATGAAAGCACCCTTCATTAACACACGGTGAATGTGGTTCTTCTATTAAATGTTCGTCAGGTTTCCTGCCCGTTAACGGATTCACTCACTCTCCTCCCAAACCATCGTCAGCACCTTCGCTATTACCTATTACTCCATCTCCAAATCCGTCCCCAGCATACCCATAGCCATTTGGAATCTCAGTCCAGCTATACCAGTCAAACTCTCTGGTCGTCCGCTCCCCTGTTAGAGCCTGCATCATTCTCCGCCGCGTGTCTGGCTGCCCATACCGTCGCCCCTCCCATAAAAAGGGCAGTACGGCGCGCTGATTTTTTCGTCCCATCCCCACCAGTTGTAGTAGTAATCCCACTTGGGATCATATTCATTTAGAGCTTGCATCTTGTCCCAAAGGGAGGCTGTCCCGCACTCTCGGGCACAACCCACAGCACCTTAACTCGCCCAGGCCGTGGCCCATGTGGCCCTTCAAGATCCGTGATAGCCACAAGTACCTCCGGCTTCATCTTTGCCGCAAGAGCCATCAGTGGGCGGAAGTCAGTCCCCCCGCCGGCTCTAATCTCTCTATTCACCCATCCCTCGGCAGGGCCGTCGTAGATTACTTCAGCTCCAGTGTCCTGCACTACCACGATAAGTCGAAGGCCGCGCAGTCTAGCAACACGTTGAACGATACCGATAGCCTGACAGATGCTATCTTGGTCCATACTGCCACTGCTGTCTATACTAATCATGGCAGAGCCCAGAGACAGTCTACTACGTAAGCTTGGAAGGTATATGCCGCACTGCTGAGTGGCTCTCGCGGGTCGTCGCCAGCTATACTCCTCCCGCCCTCTGACAACGGTGGTCAGTAGGGGCTCAAGCTTCAACCGTGAGTCCTTGGGCTTATACCTTTCCTTGATCCACAAGGGAGCCGTGCCTGCCTGTATCGCCCCTTCAATGATCCCTCTGATTCTACCTTGCACTGCCTCAGCAGCAGTCGAGTCTTCGGGAGCGAGCATTGCGCACTGCTGCTTGGAGGATGTGGGCTCATGCTGATACAACTCCTCCTCGTCCCGCTGCGTCTCATCCATTAGTGCCCACTTAGGCACCTTATGCTTAGGTTTCAGACTGCGATTGATAACCCGGTCACATGCGCAGTTCCATTGCTGCTGTTCCCGATGCTTCTTTCTCGCTGGATGATCGAAGACTAGATGACTAGCCTCATGGGCAAGTGCGAAGGACAGCACTTCTACACTTTGGGCTGCAAGAAAGGCAGGGTCCACAAGGATCTTATCCCCTGTAGTAGCCATTGTGCCGCACATCGGCAGCTCTCGCACTTGGATATCGAGGGAGTAGCAAACTGCCGCCAATAGCCCGTCAGTTCGCTGCAAGAGTTCTAGCGCGGAGTCTAGCTTGGGATCAAGCATTGCTCAATCTCCTGTACACATACTCTGTTGATAGACCATCCGCAGTTTCCCCATCGGCGCGTGCCTTCATCCCACTTACGGTTAAACCGGCTTACTCTGTAGAGTAGGCCATCTCGACCTAGCACAAGGTAGTAAGTGGGAAACTCTATCATGTAAAGCACTTTTACTTAGCTTCTCTGTAGGTTGAACGTCCACATACTGTGCACACTCGGGTTTGAGTGGTTACATCGTTCCATCCCCCGATAATCGTGTAACGCTCATGTGCATTAGTTGGCTCTGACCAACGGCCCCACTTGTGAACCAGCCAACAGTTATACCAATGTTTCATGCGTAAATCCCTCCTGCCCATTCCTGCCAACCTGCACTCATCACAATGCTCGGCTTGGATCGAATCACAGCCTGCCGGTAGTAGGTTTGCAGTGCCTTTGCCATTCTGACCACATACGGCTCCAAGCGAGTGGCAAGCACAGGATCCACAACAACCCACCTCGCCACCCCTGCTGCTATCGCATACTGCGCTCCTAGACTGTCAGGAATAGGGGCCTTGCCAGGGGCTGCAAGAATCTGCTCCTTGGATGGAAGTGTGCTCAGCAGTTTCACATAGTCATAGAGACGAGCAGCGGTGCTATCCCCTACATAGCAAGCATACGCATCCAACTGCCCACCTGCATGGATAGCTTTACTGAGGTTGCCAAAGGCACGGTTAGTCGGTTGCGCGTAGTCTCCCTCAGCTACTCGATCCATGTTGGGCGAGTGCTCATGACCGGTTGCCGCACTCCATGCGAGGTAGCCCGGGAGTGGATCCTCCCATCCAAGCATGATGGCTAGTGCCGCAGTATCAGCAGCAGTTGGCACATAGGTCACCACTGCTCCACGGTTCACAAGCGCGAAGCTAATAGGCTCAGCAGCGGACAAATCAGTAGCCCTATTGCCAAGCAGAATTGGTAGCCATCCAGGCTTCAACTCTGTCCCACTCACTCGCCGATTATTCACCAGCTCATAAATGGAAGCTTGCACTGCCTTCGGCGCGTCTGGCACATCGTCGAGCAGCAGTATCCCACTTTCAGGCTTATCATCATCTTTGAGCGGTAGCCAGTCGGGAGGCAGATAGGATGTGCGACCGTTGGCCATTTGTGGCAGGCCAATGACATCCGTTGGGTCACAGTGTACAAGGCTCTTGGACACAAACCCAATGCCATGCTCCCGCGCGATAGCCTCGCAAGTCGCGGTCTTCCCTGCGCCCGGCGGCCCGAGTACAGTCAACGGCGTGTCGGCCTTAATCACCAACTTGACCAGCTTCCGCAATCCATCCAGTGTAACAGTTTTCACTACTTCACCTCTATCTCGATAACCTGAAAAGCACCCCACCTGTCTTTACCGTCTTTACACACGGTTTCAATGAGATGCTTTTGTCTACTGTGTGCTTTCTCAGCCGTGGTCCACGCGCTATCTACTTTCTCGATACCGTCCCAACCGTACTCCAATACCAGCCAAACGGTCTTCATCACTCCCCCACTATCCAAAGTGCGTAACTGGCTGCTCTACGGGCATAGAAGTATGTCCCATTCTCGTCCCACTCAGGTCTAATCCCGTGCATGAACTCCAAAGCTATCACTCCGTTCCATGCAGCAATGGCTTTGTACCACTCACTCATGGTCTAGCTCCCAAATGGTTACAGCGAAAAGAACAGCAGGAAGTCGTCATCTGTGTCTGGTGTACGCACCGTGATGCTTTGACTCTTGTCCTCAATCTCAAGAATGCAGACATCCCCGAGCAGAATGCAGTAACGTTCTCCTACACCTTGAATGCGCATAGGCGCTTCTACTCTCAAACCCAACCAATCAACAACACTTTTGATAATACGTGCTTTCATATCAACCTCCAAACGGGTTAATGAAGTCAATGTCATGACTCGGCGCGGCCCCTGCCCCTTGCAACTCCCGAATCGCTTCGGAGCATACTGCATCATAAGCGGGGTCGTCCAGAAGATTTATCCTCTTGAGTCGGCTGATTCGCCGGATGCCGGCCTTTCTTGTCTTCTCTGCACGCTTGGACGTGGCAACTCTAGCCACCAACTCCTTCACCTCTTCAATCGCCCTCTGCTGCCCCTGGATCAACTCCTCTCGCAGCGCTGCTTCTGCCTCATCCTTGAGCCCTTGGCATGCAGCAGCCGACAGATCAGCGGGCACTTCTGCCGAATGGACTGCCAGTCTTGCGGTCACATCCCAGCCTGATCCAGAGCTAGGGTAGTTCCCCCACTCGAAGGTATCGCCAAGTCTGGATTGCGCTGCCGCGATAACCTCCCGCCAGTTCGCCCGCACCATGTCAACTGCGTCGACCAACTCCCCTTGTGCCTTCGCCCAAACCGTCTGCACTTCGGGCAGCATGTCAGAGGTAGTCAGGCCGTCAATGGTCTGCGCCAGGACTCGCAGCCTGATTCGTTGGGCTACTGCGCCTACCTTGGCCGTCCAAGGATCGTCATAGAGCTTGGACGAGTAGCGACCGGCCTTTGTGTGGAACTCAGAATGCACCGTGGCCGTGGCATCCCTATGCACCCTGCTCATGTTCTGGTGATAGCGTATCTCAGGGGATAGGCGTAGGATACTGACCTTGGCTCTCATTTCTCTTCTCCTCCCACAGTTTGCACTCACATCCCGAGTAGTGGTCGCAGCCGCTGGTCACGTAATTCTGTAGTGAGTCATCATATTCTTTGTGATACAGCCAAGAGTGACTACACTTGCAGACGTTCATCGGCCGCTCACTCCACCGGGCGTCACATACACATGATCCCAACTGGATCGTCGCCGCCCACGGGGCTTGCCCTGCCTCAGTGGCCCCCAAACCATGTTCCGAAACGTCCACACAGCTTGCCCATCCTTCACAGTAACAGTGCCGGTGAAGTTATACAGCTTGGCATAATCCTTACTCATCATCATCCTTTCGAACCATGTGGACCCACGTCACTCCATGCGCATGCCTCGTTTGTGTCTGCACATAGCCTTGGGTCAGCAGCCACGCTTCAGCCGTATCGCCCTGAACTACCCATTGACTAGGAAACGCTATCGCGTCCATGATCCCCTCCAAGGGTAGCTAGCCAAGCTACCAGTCCCAAGCCTAAGCCAATGAGCAAGAGAGTCTCGCGCATGACTTCAGTCCTCCATCCCCTCGCGGGCGTCCGCGAGTGCCTCAGCCTCTGTCTCGAACGGCCCCCTGGGGTCGCCATCGGGCAGACAGCCGGGGAAACAGCTCCACCAATACCACTTGTCGTGCTTCAAATGCTCCTGATCGCCATCGTCGCAACCGGCGCAGTAGTCCGTCCCTTCGAACACCTCGACATCCGGCAACGCGCTCGGCTCATCCTCTCGCTTCGGATCGCTATAGGCTTGCATGGCTCACTCCCCTCTCAGTCCAGGGACGGCACGGAAGGCAGTACGCGCTGATGCGGTGGCCCAGGTCGCTGCCTGGGTTACGTTCCCGTTGCGAGCGGCGACCTGCACCGCGTACCCCATATCCTGCGCCACGTCCAGAGACGACCACCCGTTGCAATACGGGTTGTTGCGCCGCAGCGTCTCCGCATCCGCCAGCGCATCCGCAACCGGCATCCGGTCGGAGATGCGGCCGGAGCCGAGGCAGACGGGACAGGGTTTCGCGTCCTTGAACGGCCAGACGGGGTCAAACGCCTGAGCCTTGTAGCCAGTTCCGCCGCACGCGTCGCACTCGTGGCTTTGCGCGCACTGGCAGTGATCGAATGGAAAACGCTTGCACGTATGGCTTGCGTCCGCCTGGGCCTGCTCACTGCTTGTCATGCTCGCCTCCACTCTTCAATCTAGGCTTTTTTTGTCGAATGTCAAGAGCTAAAGATGCAAAGCGCTATCCAGGCCAAGAACACCCAGAATGCGACTACCGGCGAGAAGATGAACGCAATCAGCATCAGAATCAGAAAGCAGCCCATTACCTTACTCCATTCTCAAAACAGACCATCTCGCCTAGATATTGCCACTTGGCCCCATCCTACTTCGTCTGCTCATAGCACTCAATGGCAACCTGCGGACCAGTCGAGACGACCGCGAGCGAAACCCGCAGCAGTGGCTTTAGAACTAGATCGAGAGCTAGCCTGCGAGCCACTCTTACTGCCCGAGTGCTGCTGCGAGCAGGATTGTTGCCAGCATGCTGAGCCATGACAGCTCCAACCCCAACCTAATGAGTGACTTGGACATGGCCCCGGCCACGCGAATGTCTCGCCTGGAGCTGTGCCTGATCTTCCCACCACATGACCGCGACTGTGAGTGCCTCCTCATAGTCCGCGGCGGGGTTACGGTTGAGGTAACTCATGACGAAACCCGCCAGCCACGAATCGGGGATGATGTCTTGCATGGACTTTTCCCTCCAGAATCAACGACTTACAGTCGAGCTAAGTGTTGAGCACTCAAGAGATGTGAGTGTCCGACACTCAACCTTTTATGAGCCAAACACTGTCAACAAGCACGCTCGCCGTGTAGCGCTGGCGTACTCACAGGCACCAAAGATGAAGCCGCGATGCCATGAGATTGTCTGCCCGCGTGCTTGCATGTCGGCCACGAGCCACGCCGCCCGCCGCATGTCATCGAGCAACCGCTGCCGGCCGGCCTTCTGCACCGCGAGCTGATCACGAGTCTTCATGTGGCCTCACCTCACCCGCGAATGCACTCCATGCAGCTGAGTGGATCGTTCTCGCGGTACAGGTCGAACACCGCGACGACCTGGCCACCCTTCACCAGCTCAACCACGCCATTCCGACGCCCGTTCGCCGTGCGACGGTTGCGGAGCGTGACCTCGCCGTGCTGAGCTGAGATTAACCGCGTGCCGTCGCTGAAGTGCTTAGTCATCTTACCCGCGAATGTAGGCACAGGTGGGCCTGCTGTCAAGGGGCAATTTACATCTCTTACAAGTGAGCAGACAGGCCGGCCGACATAAGATATATGGCACGCGAGTTGCAGACGAGCCGGCCGATTCGGCCGAAGGTTGAGTCTCTTACACTCATCCCCCCTCCTCCCCCTCTCCCCCCGCTCGGTGCCAAATAAAAGCTTCTGCTAGCTCACAATTTTGGGGAGGGTCCATACCCCCCAAAAAGAGTTGACAGTTTTGGGTAGTCATGCTATTGTGTTTG
>Ga0208957_1000929_pt1 | contig 17510 bp, 17 predicted proteins | sample RifOxyA1_FD_184029 | JGI IMG/M metagenome (GOLD analysis project Ga0208957, IMG submission 184029) | Groundwater microbial communities from Rifle, Colorado - Rifle Oxygen_injection A1 (SPAdes) | ecosystem: Environmental > Aquatic > Deep subsurface > Groundwater | place: Rifle, Colorado, United... | reverse complement strand
AGAACGGCTCACCATTGGAACACAGCACCGTATTTGTCTTTGAATATTTGCTGTGCCAAGGAGGAGTGGCACTCTGCGATCAATGCGGCAAGAGAAACTCCATCCGCGGGACAGTCGATCTGAAAGTGGATGATATTCTCACCATCCGTGCCCGCGTGTGCGAGGACATCCAGTGTGCCGGGGGGAAAGTGTTTGAAGAATTGGATCCTGAGGCGCAACACAGAGCACTCTACAACGGAACACTCGCCTGACAGAGGAACAAATCTCACCGAATGCGTTGCATCGCTTTCCACTGCGATACCTGTAGAATCTGAGACAATATTTTCTTTTCCACTTCAGATAGTTGCGGACGACTACAGCCCTTTCTATCTACATTCTCTGCGGCAATGCCACATACAACAGAGGTGACCGCGCAAACCTCACCGCACAGCTTGATCTCCTGAGAAGTGTGTATCCGGATGCGCAGATCACCGTTGGCTCCTTCCGGCCGGAGGTGGACGCACGTTGGTACGATGCAACATTCGTGCAAAGAGGTTGTATACTCAGCGCAAGCCAATGGAAGGCGATGCGCTCCGCGGACATCATCATCTGGGGTGGCGGTTCCCTTCTCACGGACCACACGGGCATCCTCTCCATCCCCTACTGGTTCTGCCTCCTGCTGCTCATAAAAATCTTCCTCCACAAACCAGTGATGGCCTGGGCACAGGGCCTCGTCATTCACACAATACTCGGTGCGTTCTTCGCAAAAAGAGTGTTTTCTCTTGTGGACATTGCCACCGTGCGCGACCACGACAGCTACCTCATAGCCAAAAGGTTATCAGCCAAAAAAGTACAGATCACGGAAACAGCAGATCCTGCTATTTTGCTGGAAGGAACATCTCTCCAAAAAGGAGAGAGCATTCTCCGGGAACAGGGCATTCCAACCGACAAACCACTTATCGGCGTCACACCAACATTCTGGCCCCTGTACCACCGAACGTATGATCTCCTCCCCTATGCAATCGCCAGACGATGGGGACTGAGGAAGCACCGGGGGCAGAAGAAGATCATGGAACTCCTCTCCGCATATCAAGCTTCCATGGACCTGCTCATCGAGCACCTTAACTGCAACATTCTTCTCCTCCCCCGCTACGCAAATGATCCCTGGCCGGACATCACCTACCTGCGGCAACTCAAACGTTCCTCAAAACATCCGGAGAGAGTGTATTTGATAGAAGCAGATACCTATGCACCAAAGGAGTACTTCTCGCTGTGGCATCACTTCTCGTGCCTGCTCTCAGGGACGATGCATGATTGCATCGTTGCATGCGCTGTTGGCACACCATGCGTACACATCGTCTACGAAAAGAAGGGAGAGGAATTTTCCCGGGCAGCAGGAATGCAAGACTATGTCCTTCCGCTCGAGGAGTTCCTCACCCCCCAAGGGCAAGAGAAAGCTGCAGAGCTCGTCCGACGCTGTGTGGCACTCCGCAAGGAGAAGATGCAAATGAGAGAAGAATGCCGCATGCGTCTGCGCAAGCTTGCGGAAAAAAACCTGGAAATCTTCGATACACTCGTGGAGAGAGCTCTCACCCCTTCTCATGAACACTAGCTTTCCAAAGCAGAGGCAAAGAGCGCTCTTCCTGTGGGTAGCAGGAATACTACTGTTCCTTTTGTCGCTATGGCTCGGCTTCTTCCTGTGCAGAAAAGGCATTTGGATGATCGACGATACACATCTCCATAGCCATAGCCTCTGGATCCTGAAACAGTACGGTCTCATTGGGGAATCCCCCACTCCATCCCTCAACGGACAGTGGACTGCCGCGCTTTGGCCACTCATACTCGGCCTCGCGAGCGAGTATGTGTTCGCATCTTTCCCTGACCCTTACATCGTGCGGCACGCGGTAACCTTCGCACTCCTGCCTGTCACGGTCTTTGGAGTATTCATCATGCTCAGAAAGGCAGGTTTCTCCCGCTCCACATCACTGCTCGGGATTGCCAGCCTCCTTGGCATCATCCGCTTTGGGGGGCACGCATTTGTGAATCTCCGCGATTTCCCGCACGCAGCAAGTTTTGTGCTTGTAAGCCTGGGACTCTGGCTGCTGCTGCATCGGCACCGCAGCGTCCAGGAAGGATACAGCCCCCTCACACTCTTTGTACTCGGGAGCATCTCCACCATCCCCTTCCTCACCCGTTCACCGGAATTGCTCCACTTCTGCCTCATACTCGCAGTGGTGACATTCTACGCGGTTGGAAACACAAAGCTCTCCCCGCCCAAAAGGATCTTGCATGTTCTCATTCCACTCTTCGCTGGCATATTCACCATTGGCCTCTTCTCACCCATGTTCTGGCACACTCCGGTGTCCGGATGGCTCCAGCCGTTCCGCATTTTCTCCCGGTTCCCAGCATGGTACTGGAAATTCTATATGTTTGGCATTCCGATGGAACATACAAACCTTCCATGGTGGTACCTGTTTGCATGGATACCAGTCATCGTACAACCAGTAACTCTCCTCGCAGCATTCTCAGGATGGTACCTGCTCATTTTCCGCAAGAGTATCCCTTCCTGCAATACCACACAGTGGAATCTGCGCTGGGGGAACATACGCTTCTCCCTCATGACCTGGCTTACCATAATCATCGTCTCGAGTTGGATTGCCTTCTTCATCATCCGGCCGTATGACTACGGAGAAGATCGCCACATCCATTTTCTCTATCCACTCTTCTTCCTTGTGGGAACTCTGGCACTGGATACGCTCACTGTAAAAACAAAATACGCAATCCTTGCGATCATGATGGTATGGAGCACCGGTGCCTACATATACTGGGGAAAATATTCGTACGTGTACAAAAGCCCGGTCATTCTCAACACAAAACCGGATCAGTTTAACGGGGATTACAGAGGTGCCTGCATCACAAACGCGATTGACGCACTGCAGGATCATGTCCCTCACGGCGCAACTGTCACCATCTATAACAATCCCATGGAAGTCTTACACCAACAAAGGAGACCATTGCATGGGACACCACGCAAACGCCAATACCATTTCAGAACTTCAAGGCCGGAAGCCCCTCCCTATGCCTTTATTCAGAAGCACCCCACTCTGCTGAAAGAAACCAACCTTCTCCAAGACGTCGAAGAAGGCCGTGCACAATTACTCTGGGCGGAATTCATGCCACCTGGCTCCCCCGCATGCGTCATCGCGTGGTATCCGTAATTCCCGGAGTATCCTTACGACTCATTTCGGATGTTCTGTAATTGAACGCACAATTGTCAATGACACCGTTCTCATCTCCATGACAAAGAAATGCTATAATGATACGAAATTTTGAGAAGTCTATGACACGATACTTTCCGCGAGAGGCAATCATCCTTGGGGCCGGCATCGTGCTCCTGTTCCTGAACTGGTTCTCTCCTCTCTTTGAAGAGCCGATGCTCTTCGTACTTTCCACGCTCTTCTACCTCTTCGTCATCCCCATCGCGATTATCTCTCTCTACGGAGGGAACCTCAGAGATTTTGGTTTCCGCAAAGAATGGCACTGGCCGTTCTCCTGGAGAATCACCGTACTCACAGGGCTCTTCGTCCTGTCTCTCCTTGTTCTCGCGTCACTCCTGCCACAGTTTAACAGCTACTACATTGCCAGGCTCCCGGCGAGCAGCGGGTGGAGGGCGTTCTTCATCACTGTCGTCTTCGGGCTGTACCTTTTCGCATGGGAATTCTTCTTCCGGGGATTTCTGCTCTTCGGACTTGTGCCGCGTTTCGGCGTCTACGCGATCGTCATCCATCTCGTCCTCTTCACAGGCATGCACATCACCAAGCCCCCGCTGGAGCTCGTTGCATCTCTGCCGGGAGGGCTCCTTCTTGAATGTGTTGCCTACCGCTGCAGATCGTTCCTCCCCGCATTCCTCATCCACTGGATGATGAATGTGGTACTGAAAGTGCTGATCGTCATCTAATCTGCACAGAGGCTGATTTCTTAGTTTCCGCAGCAGTTACACCTTTTTTCTGTATTTGAAATATTTAATAAATATGTTATAATACTATCTGTATATACATACCCAATCATACGTATGAAGAAACAACATTCCTTTGTTATGGGTGCCTTCGTGGCAGCCGCGAGCATGGCCGTAGGCGCCGGCACCATGATCCTCGTAAATTCCAGTGATGCGTTCAGCGGCAGCAACCCCAACAGTGCTGCAGACACAGAGAATGCTCACATCATCCGCGACTACAACCGCAATGATGTACGCCGCCGCGATGCCGGGGTTTTTGAAACCACCTCGTACGTGAACGACGAACAGCCTTCACATGCTGCAGCCACAAGTAACCACAACTACACGGTAGGAGAACTCATAGAGCGTTGCTTGGACCTGGGTATCAGCCGCATTCGCCTCTCTCATTGTATTTCCAATGCACGCGAGGGGCTCATGTATCAATTCAATCAGGAAAATCGGTAGCCACTGCTACACGGTCAGGACAGCTCAGGCTGTCCGCCTCTCCGATTGTTCGCACCGTTCGAATATTTCCCGCAACAGGATTTGTGCCTGTCTCTGCACGTAGCCGGAGCTCCCCGTTGCACCCCGTCCCGTTACAATCAAATCCGCTGCTTGCTCAGGAGCAACCCCGGGTGCACGCTGCGCATGGAGGAGGAAACTGTATGCCCTTCCCCCGCTCCCTTGAATGAGGATCTCAGGATAGGATCCAGCAAGATATCCTCTGCGTACGAGATGGGACGGCATGGGTTTCTCTGCCTTCACAGGCGGCAGTGCGTTCTGCCCGTTCCCCTTTTCAGCTGACATCGACATTAAGCGGCAAGCTTCTCCCCAACATCCAAACCCACATTCCTGCGCATCTTTTCCTCCGTCTCAACACGGATCCCTGCACCCTCAAGTTCGCGGATGGCAGTGACTTGCTCAGCAGCGACACCGCGCACAACAAGTTCCGCACCCTCTGCACGAACCTTTCGGTTCTGCAGAAGCAGCTCCCTGACACGCTCTGTTGAGAGTCCTCCCTCAAGGTTGCCCATTTCAACCGCAACCACGTCGTTCGCCGCAGCTGCAGCATCGACTTTTCTGTTGAAGCGTGCATCGCCAATACTTCCTGTCATCACAGACACACCACCTTCTCTCTTCAGTGCTCCCGTCGAATCGGTGAGCTGTTCTCCGCTCCCTGCATCCTTTACCTGAATAGTCTGGACAGACTGTGGTGCTTCATCCTCGGATTCAAGCCTTTCAATCCTTTCTGCCATGGGAAGAGGGGGAAATGCGCAAACATACTACTGAATAAGGAAAAATTGTCAAGTTTCTATCCATACCAAAGGACCGGTGGGAAATGCCGGTCCTTGGTCTTCTGGGCTCACACAGGAGGAGGTTGTCCAAAGTAGCAGTAGGCGAAGAAACCGAAGGCAATGATTGCGACGGCCGAAGCGAAGAGCCACGTGAACATGGCTCCGCACAGGTCGTCCGACTTCGTCGTATCGCCTCCACCGCACTTGCAGAGCCTCTTAAGCCTGCAAGCGCAGATAGTTCCCATCGCTGCTGCCACCAGTAGCCCCCCCATGCTTAGCAGCATCCCGAGTAACGCAATGGCTGTAAAACTCATCTTTCTCTCTCCTCTTCTTGGTTACTTGTGGTTAGCCCACTGTGCACTCCCTCTGTATGCACACTGAGCTAACCACACGTCCTCGCTAACGAGCATGTGCCCAAAAGACCGTATGCAATCACTTGATTGCATAGTAACACTATACAATTATTTTTAATTAGTGCAAGTGCCTAAGCAGGCAGTACCACTGTCCCCTCCTTCACTGGTTCGCCAACCTTCAGGCCCACAACCTGCCCCTTCTTGGCCTTTTTGATCCCCTCATGGTCCACCTGGAGAGAATCCACTGTCTGTGTGAATTCCTGCTCTCCATGCTGGAAGAGCACTGCATCACCGACTTTGAGCGGTGAAGCGAGTTCCAAGATGGCCACACCGATCTTGTCGTAGTAATGGACTACTTTGCCGATGCTTTTCTTGCGAGCTTTTTTGAGCATATGCGGTGGGGGGAGAAAGCAATTTTTCACTCTACCCCTCCTCCCAAAAAACCGCCAGCAGTTGGCGCCTTTTTGTTCACCCTGAGCTCCCCTCCGTAACAAAGCTTCCTGACGCACAGCCGCAGCTTTTCGAAGGCCACAGTCACCTCTCAGGCCCAAATGGAAGCAGCCATGCTTTGTCGAACGGGTCAAACTGCAACGCATTGTGCCGGAAGAACGCCCTGCGTATGCTTGGACCTAATGTCGCAAGGTACAGGGAAAAAACCAAAGAAGACTTCGGCGCCGCTCGAGCGCCTCTCCTTTGCAGTCCTCATGCTCAATCTCTCCATTTTTGCTATCGCTATTCTTATTTCCATCATCTACCTGCAACAGAGATCGGGGGAAGAGGCGCTCTTCATCACCACCAACATTCTCATTGTAATTCTTGGCAGCATTGGGGTATGGCTGCTCCATTACACCCTCAGTTCCCAGCAGCAACTCAAACGGGCTCTCGAGAAAAGCGAGGAGGAGTACCGGACGCTCGTCTCCAACATCAATCTTGGCATCTACAGAAACACGGGCGGACCAAAGGGGAAATTCCTCCAGGCAAACCCCGCCATCGCGAAGATGTGCGGGTACGACTCCGTGGAGGAGTTTATGAAGCTCGCAGTTTCCGATATTTACCAGGACCCGGCTCAAAGGGCAAAATACATTGAGAAGATTGCGAAGCAGGGACTGGTGAAAGACGAAATTCTCAAGCTCAAAAGGAAGGACGGAACGACATTTCTTGGGTCAGTCACTGCAAAGGTGAAGTACGACAACAACGGTGACATTGTGTGGATAGACAGTGCAATGGAGGATGTCACAAAGCAGAAGGGATCGGAGGAGAAACTGCGGGAGGCGAAACGCCACCTGGAAGTAGAAGCCATGAACACGAAGAAGTTTTTACAGGCGGTAGAGAATTCCAGCGTCGCCACTATCATCACGACTCCGGAACCGTCCATCGTCTACGCAAACCCAGCATGGGAACAGCTCACGGGGCACACAGAAGCAGAAGTGCTCGGTAAAAATCCCAATATTTCAAAGAGCGGCGATACGCCACGGAGGGTGTATGAAGAGATGTGGGGGAAAATCCTCAGCGGAGAGGAATTCCACACGGACGAAATTGTGAACAGACGGAAAGATGGCACTGAATATGCAGCGGATCTGCGTGTATACCCCATCACAGAGCATGGGAAGGTGCAGTTCCTCGTCGGGCTGCAGACTGATATCACCGCACAGAAGCGCGCGGAGAGGGCGAAATCAGAATTCGTGTCGCTCGCTTCGCACCAGCTCAGAACACCGCTCACCAACCTGCGTTGGGCGTTTGAAGTGCTGGAGCACGGCAAGATTGGGAAATTACCGGATGAGATGCAGAAGATTGTTGAGCGGGCGCAGAGTTTCATCACGCAGATGAACCAAACCGTGAGTACGCTCCTCAATATTTCCCGCATAGAAGCAGGGAAAATTCAGGTAAGGGATGAGAAGGTGCCCATAGGGCGGCTGCTGGAAGACATTCAGGAGGAATACCAATCAGCCCTGGCAGTGAAGAAACAGTCTTTCACGATCAACTGCCCCAAGGAACTCTCCCTGATGACAGACGAGAGCCTCCTGTATGAGATACTCACAAACCTTGTGAGCAACGCGAGCAAGTACACACCCGAGAGAGGCTCTGTCACCCTCGAGGTGAAACAGGAGGGGGATGCTGTGAGCATTCGCGTGAGCGATACGGGGTATGGCATTCCTGCAGACCAGCAGAAGCAGATCTTCTCGAAGTTCTTCCGCGGGGGGAATGTCATCAAACACGAAACGAGTGGTACTGGCCTGGGTTTGTACCTCGTGTATAATTTAGTTCGCATCCTCTCCGGTTCCATTTCGTTCTCTTCGGAAGAGAACAAAGGCACGACCTTCACGGTCTCTCTACCCTCTACTCCACCCCCCCATAGCTAAAACCGTCTTGATAGCAGAGGACGAAAAATTCCTGACGCAGATGTATGAAATACAGCTGCAGGATGAGAAATTCAAAGTCGTTACCGCACATAACGGCACTGATACGATAGAAATTATCGACAAAAAGAAGCCAGATCTCCTCATTCTCGATCTTCTTATGCCGGAAAAAGACGGATTTGAAGTCCTGGAATACATTCATGAGAAAGGATACACATTCCCTGTCATTGTGCTTACGAACCTCAGTCTGGATATAGACATGGAGAAGTGCAAAGAACTCGGTGCAGTGGACTTTCTCCTCAAGAGTGAGATGACCACAGAGGGACTCGTGAAAAAGATATACGAGTACCTATGAGAGCTGCATGTCGCACGACAGGAAGTCAGTAGGCAGAAGGCAGTGTAATACTGCCCACTGACTTCTGACTTCTCATCCAAGGCTCCTCCGGATTACGGCTGCCTCGACAATGTCGTGCTCCACCGCTTCCGCATCCACCGGATCCTCCTGCATGCGATGGAAAATGGTGGATGTGAGATTCCTGTGCACCATGTGGCGCGGCTGCCGCGGACCGAGCGGCGTTCCGAGGTACGCATCGATGGCTTCGATATCTTTCTTGATTTCCTGAAAGACGTTCTCCTTCCGTGCCGCGAGCTCCACATTCTCGCGGTTCAGGTACTTCCCTGCATGTTCCAGATCTGCCCTGAGTGCGGGATAGTAGCGGTCCAGGACGGGGAGGAGCCCCTCCTCCCGCACACGTGTAAGCCCGCGCCCCGTGGCGATGAGTTCCGGAGGAACGCCAATGGAATACAGCGCTGCTGTGAATTTGATCGCACGCGGGAGTTTGACTGTTCCCACTCCCCTGCAGTACCCGAAGAGTCCAATGTGCTGCAACCGCTCCCTCCGTGAGGGCGTGTACTGCGCGAGGGTATTGATGTGTGATTCCAGCGCTTCAATGCTGGACCCCCAGCAGCTGGTGAAGATTTTGGCCATCTCCTGGAGCTTCACCCGGTCTTCCTCCGGCACATGCTGCACTGGCCGTTTCGGTGCTTCCCGCTTTATGAGCTCTAGTGCGCGCTCCACCTCTCCTTTCGGATAATCGTACCGGAACGCAGACTGGATGGAGTACGTGCGCACCCCCGAGTACTGCTCAAGGAATACCTCCGTATACTTGGGATTCACGCTCCCCCGGAATGGAAGGGAGCCTGTGCCGATAATGGGGAAGACTTCAAAACCCAGTTCCCTGCTGAGCTCATCACTCTTGCTCAGCGCCGCTTTAATGGCGAGCACTGCCGCCACCATCCCCGAGTTAAGCGCGGGATCCGAGCGGGCAAGGAACACCCGCAACCCTGTTTCCTGCACATTCACTCCATCTTCCAGAAGCACCTTCCAGTACGGCTGTAGAATTCGCTCAATGCTGAACATGGAATCTATGTCCTCCACGAGCGGCGTCACCCGCACCGCCGAGAGCAGCGCATCGTGCTTCCGGGCGCCGTCGTGAAAAATGTTCCGATGGTACTCCGCAACCTGCATGAACGCCTGCCGGACTTTGATGAGCTGATCAGCAGACACAGTCAACGGAAGGAACATCTCCCGCACCGGAGGCACTGGCGCCCCGATATCCTGCGCAAGATCGCTCAGACTGAGCATGTTCATGAATGCACGGGCCATGCGGTGCATCTTGCCGCCATTGAAGGCCGGAATGCGGAACGTGAGATGGATTTCTTTCCCCAGAGGCCTCTTCTGCAGCAGCTCCGCGGCCTGTGCATACAGCTTCTCCCCCACCGCTTCATCCACATACTTCCCCTCCCAGTCCCACATGTACTCGTCTATGGGGAGCTCAGAGAAGAGCGTAATGAGTTCTCCGATTTCATCCTGCGTGGAAATGAATGCAGACCCGTCTGCCTTCCACCAGGGCGCAGTCGCATTATCCGGATGCTGCGTTGCCATGGTGGTCGGTGGCCAGTTCATTGGCATTCAGCCTAGCATAAAGCTCTCAGATGAATGAAAAATCGTGGGAATTCGCGCGTTTGACCGCTGTTGGAATGAACGAATGGACCTCTCTGTTTATCTTGTTGCATCTTCATCCTCAGGGTGTACCCTCCGAGAGGGGCATAGGAGAACTGTAACTCATGAAAAAACGCATTGGCCTCTATCTACCGGCAAAAGATGTATCTGCACCGAACTTGCACTCCACTGGAGCAGTGCCTCAGCAGGTGCTCAGTGAATTCTACGCACTTCTGGATAAGGAGGGTTTGGCGTACACAACCAATTTACACCCGATGAATGCAACCGTACGAAATGGAAAGGTCTACTGTGGCGATGTATGCCTCTCTGACATAGATGTCTTCTTCTGGTACTACCCGATGATCCCGGACAGAGAAGGATATGAGATGAGCATCCTGCGCACACTCGCCACCACGACAACCGTCATCCCCAATCCTGAGGGGCTCTACAGGGGCCTCGACAAGCTTACATCACACACGCTGCTCAGGGCTGCCGGCATTCCTACCGCAGACTTTGCCCTCTTTCGGTCTGACCAGCTCTCGGAAGCAAAACATCTCCTCCATGCATGGGGCTCCCTTCTCCTCAAGCCTTCGCTTGGGAATCTCGGGAGGGGCATTGTCCGCGTAGAATCCGAACAACAGTTGCTCGATATCATTCAGTATGCTTCTCCCGCACTGGAGAAACCAACACCAATCTTCATGGAGCGGTTCGAGCCAAATGACATAGAACAGTGGATCAGCACCACTATCATCGGTGATACGCTCGTGTACGGATACCGGAAAAAGGCGGAAAAAATCGTGGGGGGTTGGAAAGTCTACGACGAGCAGGGAACGGGCGGCGCCACCGACTACATCGATCCTGCACCAGTCGCAGAGATGGCCATGAGAGCAAAGAATGCACTCGGCGCAGATATCATCGGGTTCGACTGCATCTACTCCACAGAGAAACAATCGTATCTCATTGTGGATGAGAACACCTTCCCCGGCATGTACGAACACTGCTTTGCACAGGCAGGGAAAGGAAGCTGGGCAGAACTGTTCTTCTCTTTCCTCATGATACATGTCCGCTAAAAAGCCACTCACTGAAGACGACCTTGTGGCGTATTTCCTCTCCGGATGCCGCCCCCGGCGGCAGCTCCGCATCGGGATAGAAGTGGAGAAACCCGGCGTGCTGCGCGAAAACGGCCGTACTGTGAAGTACAGCAACGGACCGCGCAGCTACAGCGCAGTGGTCGACATGCTTGTCTCAAAATGCGGCTGGGAAATCACAAGAGAGGAAGACGGATACCCCGCAGTCATACGGAGAGGAAGAACTGTTCTCTCACTCGAAACGAGCGGCGTTATAGAATTCGCTGGCTCTACACACCAGTCCTTGCACGATCTTGCCCTCGAGTACAACCTGCATGTACACGAACTGCGGGAAATATCCGGCGCACTCGGCATCAAATGGTTGGGATATGGCATTCAGCCTGTGAGTTCCCGCCAGGAACACGAGCTCGTGAAGAAACCACGGTACCGGATGGTCATAGAACACTTCGGCCGTGACACACTCTTCGGAAGCTGGACATTCAAATGCAATTCCGTGCAGGTGAATCTTGATTTCACATCACGCGTGAACCTGCAGAGGAAATTTTCCCTCCTCACCCGCATTGCACCTGTGCTGACCGCTATGTTCGCGAACTCACCTATTAACCGCGGGAGACTCGGACATTCCATGTCCATGCGCTCTTCTATCGCACAACGCGCAGTCCCAAAGCGGTATAACCCCCCACGCGAATTCTTCCAGCAGGACTTCACTGTTGAGAAATTTGTGCAGTATGCTCTCGATCTTCCTGTCGTCTACATCCAGCGGGAACAGACGTATATCCCCGTGGAGAGAATGACATTCAGAGAATTCATGGAGAGGGGATACGGGAGATACTCCGCCACACTCGAGGATTTCCTCATACAAATCTCCTTCGTCTACACCGATGTCCGTCTGAAGCGCTACATAGAATTCCGTTCCGTGGATAATGTTCCCACTCCCCTCGTCCCGGCAGTCGCTGCAACCGTGAAAGGGCTCATGTACAACAGGAAAGGCTGGCAGTTCATCGAAGAACTCACCAAACACTGGACATACGAGGAGTACTGTCAGTTCCGCAACGATGTCGCAAAGTATGCGCTCCGTGCAACAATCCATCGTACGTCAGCACTCGATCTCGCTAAGCAGACTCTGAATGTTGCAACCGAAAATCTCCGTTCACTGGGGCACAGAAACATTGATGAACAGGATGAATCGATCTTTCTGGAACCGATCAAGGAGTACATCTTCGTTCATGAGCAGTCTCCCGCAGAATACGTTGCGTCCAAATGGGAAACGGAATGGCACAAGAACATCGGGAAACTCATTGAATGGGCGGAGTACTAGATTGTTGCTTGTAGTACTGCAGCCTTTGATCTTTAGGATTTACTACAAACTACTCATTGCCAGCTATAACCTGGTATTGAAAGTTACTTTCTACCCGGTCTGCTTCCGGAACACCAGCCGGTACGGCACCGGTTGCTGGAACTCCCCCGCACAGGATGGAGGAGTGAAGGTGAAATTATCATTGATATACGTTTTCGCTGAATCAGTGAGATTGGTCTCCTGCCCTTCACAGAGTACAAGGAGAGGTGTTTCAAACAGCGCTTCGCGAAACCGCTCTTCATACATCTTGCTTCCTTCAATGAACCTGTTGAACTGCACGAAGATAGGCCCGTACGGCGAGTGTTTCGTGTACCCGAACGCCCCTGCTCCCTTGTTCACAACATGGAGATACCTCTCCCATCCGCAGCGATCCATGACCTCGTCGATGGTCTCCGCAGCACGGACCAACACAGCCCGGCGCTCGCTCCACCATTCCCGCTTCTCCCGGTAATCGATGTGCTGGTGGAGGAAAACAGCCACAAGAAAGCAGAAGATAGTTAGCCACCCGATGGCGCGTTGCTTGTTGATGAGAAGCACAAAAAGCACAACGAACCCCGGCACAGCAAAGACAAAATGATGTGCATAGAAATCTCCACCCGTACCTACGGCGAGGAGGAGGAGATACAAGGCAGCGACGAAGAGAATGAGAGATCTGATGGATTGCTTCACAGAAACACACACGTTGCCCGCAACAATGAGAGTAACAGCAATGGCAAGCGCCTGGGAGTAGTAGAACATGTTCAGAAACGTCCTCTGCACAAGGAGCCCCCGTACAAAGAACGATCCGTTTGCATCCGAGAGCTGGCCCAAGTGATACCCGAACATATGCACCAGATACACAGAAAAGTATGGCCCGAGATACCCGAGGAGCAGGAGAGCAACCAGTCCCACGACACTCGCAATGCCAAGGGGAAGGAGAAAAAACATAATGAAATGGCGCCTCGAGCGCATGAGCAAGAGTGCAATGGCGAAGAGCACGAGTACGAACGGCTCCTTGAGCCCGACCGCACAGAGGAACAGGAAACTGAGCAGGCCAATGCGCCAACGCTCGCGGTGTTCCGGCGCACGGTCAAAGAGGACTGTTGCAACGAGACAGAGAGCAGCACCCAGCGGTTCAATGAGTCCCTCCCCGCTGATCGCGAAGGCGTAGACGGTGAACACTGACCCCGCAATGATGGATGCAAACTGCCAGAGCGTGCGATGTGGTTGCTCCAGATCCCGCATGCGCGGCTCTGCGAGGAGATACGCACAAACCGGAATAGTGAGTACGGATGCTGCCTGGAGCAACTTGAGCAGAAAAGGACCTTTGAAGAGAACGAGAGAGAATGCCGCAAGGAGGAAGACACCCAGCGGTTTGCTCTCAAAGAGATCCGTGTAGGGAGTGAGCCCGTTCAGAATGCCCCTGCCCACTGCAAGGTACGTGTAGACATCGTCATGGAGGGTACCCTGCAGCTCGAAAAGGAACCGCTGCAGAACAAGGAACACCCCCCAGAGGGCAGCAACAGCAGGAATGAGAAGCCAAGGATGCCGACGGAGCGTGCCTGAAAGACTCATCTGTACATTCACAATACCACTCCTTGCTTTTGGGGTGCGAGCGGATCTCTCTATGCAGGAGATCACCGCATCTTTACACTCATTTTATGCCGCTTCTCCTCACCTTTCTCACCGCCAGTCTCCCTTTCGTGGCGAAAATCGCCGTGCTCGCGCTCGGACTGCAGGGATACATAGCGCAATCACTGTACAAAGTCTTCCAGGTATTGGTGCCAGTGTTCTGGAGGAAAAAAGAAGGACGCAGGGGCCTGGCTCTGTTCTGGCCCATCGCAGAACCAATTCCGCATTTGCGCACATGGTTGCTTGCGACGGTTGCCGCACTGCTGCTCTCTGGGAACGCCATCGTCGCAGCTCCTTTGATGCTCCCACTGTGGAACATCCGCCCTGAAACCATACGTGCAGGGTTTGATGCCCGCTTCTCTGTGAGCTCAGGAGGCGCTGTGGCAGTCGTGCTCTTCCTCTCGTGTGTCAATTCCGCCATTGAGGAGCTGCACTTCCGCGCATGGCTGGATCCGGCACTCTCCCGCTCTCTGGGCAACGTTCTTGGCATACTGATCTCTGCGCTGGCATTCGGCTGCATGCACGGCCTTATCTTCTACGGCATCCCCGGAATCGCTCTCACTCCCCTCTTCCTGATTATCGGAGCACTCACGCTCGCCGGTGTCTGCTGGAGCATGCTTACGCGGATGCGGGGAGGAATCCACGCCGCATGGTGGAGCCACGCATGCGCCGATACAATCCTGATGCTGTGGGGGCTAAAGTGGCTTGAGTACCTGTAGATTTGTTTCCCCTGAAGAAAGATTGGTTGACAACCCACAGGATCCGTTATTAGGATTCTCTCCTTTTATGCCAGAAGTATCTCCTGCCCCGGCTGAAGCCAATGATCGACAAACTGCCAGAGAATGGAGCATAGATGACGCACAGAGGGAAACGACAGCTGCTCTGCAAGCAGAAGCAACCATCAGGAATATCGTTATTGACTTCGGAACAACAGCGCTCGATGTTGCAAGGAAAGGAAGTGAGTTCGAATCAGATCCGTACATGGGAGGACTCGCCTTGGTTGGCCGTGACAATATTGTCATCGGCAGCGGAGAGACATTCATTCAGCCACTCAACCTGCCAGACGGACATGCAGGAGGATTAGGTAACGCAGCGAACGCTGCTGGAGAAATCGTGGCAAATGAGAAGCAGGCTGCCGCCGCACAAGCAGTGGAACAGCTGCAAGAGGAAACACAAACACGCGTCTGGGCCATCATGGCTTACGTTGGGGATGATGATGTGGGTGCGGTATGGAAGGGCAAAATTCACCCCGAAGTTGATCAAAACGCCATGCCGCCTGCTACAAGTGCTGAAACGAGCGGCCTTTCAGACATCAGAGTAAGACCGAGCGATGGTGACCGCGCAATTTATTTCCGTGCAGGTTTGAGCGGGGCAACTGTTCCCCGGGAAGAAGATCTCATTGAAATTGCCAAGCGGCGCCCTATCAACTTCAACATCTCTTACCCTGGCCTCTTTGCCGAAGGTATGGACAAAGACAAAGGACAAACACTGAGCCGTTTCATAAGACAAGTGCAAAAGGTCTGCCCAATGGTAAGTTTCGATGTCCACGGCTTCACAGAACTTGAGCACATTGAACCAGCTCTCTCACACGTTGATATGTGGAATGCGAATCTCGGTGAAGCGGCAAAAATATTCCTCGGCGAAAAAATCGAAAAACCAGACGATTTGCCCCCTGAAGACAAGCTCGAACTTCTGCGCAGGATCCAAGAAGTTGTGCAGGAAAAATATGTATCGGAAACAACACAACGACCAAGGATGTTTACGATTACAGACAAGCGAGGTTGCTTCGTAATGTTCCAATCCACAGATGGCAAGCTGCAGAGCAGCTACTGTGATTCCCCCTGTGCCAAGATTCCTGCGATCAATAAAACTGGTGCCGGGGATGTCCGATTTGGATTGCAGAGGCTCTACCTCGCCCGAGAAATGGGAGAAGCATGGCAAAACGGTACTGTTACTTTTGCAGATGCTGTTGAAGCGGTAAGAATGGGACAGATTGGAGCCACTCTTCAGGTCCAAGGGAAAGAGGCAAAAGCATTCTCTGGGGTGACACTCGCTTCAATACACAAAGCCGCAATAAGCGGCAAGAATTACGAAACCATCGCAGATCTCAGAGCTGAATTGCATGCAGTGTAAGTGGTGAAGACACCAGGATTTGTGGCGCTAGGACTTCCTCTTCCCCTCATACACAAACGCACTCCCAGAAAGATTGGAGGCGCCGTGGCAGTCGTGCTCTTCCTCTCGTGCTTCAATTCCGCCATCGAGGAACTGCACTTCCGCGCATGGCTGGATCCGGCACTCTCCCGCTCTCTGGGCAACGTTCTTGGCATACTGATCTCCGCGCTGGCATTCGGCTGCATGCACGGCCTTATCTTCTACGGCATCCCCGGCATACCTCCCACCCCCCTCTTCCTCATTATCGGAGCACTCACCATCGCCGGTGTATGCTGGAGTTTGCTCACGCGGATGCGGGGAGGAATCCACGCAGCATGGTGGAGCCACGCATGCGCCGACGCGCTGCTTATGCTGTGGGGGCTCCACTGGCTGGGGTACATATAACCCCAGAAATACTCCTTTCTCTGGGCAAGTGAAGCTCCACGACCTTGAAAGTCATGGCTTCCCAAATGTTCGTAACGAGCACAACGCGGAACCCGGCGAAGCAGGATCGCCAACATCGGATCCCGCATTCCTCCACGCCTGCGTGCCGAAACGCACTCCGGCATGCAGGCATGATCTGAAGATCGTGGCTTCCTGCGAAGTCGGGTGAGAAATGCGAAAGAAGCGAAAATGTTAGGAGAAAGGCCCCCTACGGGATAGGATTTTGCGAATCCTCATAACAATGGAAATACGCAATCTCGCCATCATCGCGCACGTCGACCACGGCAAAACCACGCTGGTGGATGCGCTCTTAAAGCAGGGCGGCGCGTATGCGGCACACGAGGAGATCCAGGAGCTCGCCATGGACAGCAACGACCAGGAACGAGAGCGCGGCATCACCATCTACGCGAAGAATACATCGATACGGCACAAAGGCGGGAAAATCAATATCGTGGATACACCCGGCCACGCGGATTTCGGGAGCGAAGTAGAGCGCATCCTGCGTACCGTTGACTGCGTGCTCCTCCTCGTCGATGCACAGGAAGGCCCCATGCCCCAGACGAAATTCGTCCTGAAGAAATCGCTGGAACTGGGCCTGAAACCGATCGTGGTGATCAACAAAATCGATAAACCCGCAGCCCGTCCGACGGAAGTGATCGATGAAGTCTTCGATCTCTTCGTCGCCCTCGGCGCGAAGAACGACCAACTGGATTTTCCCATTATCTACGCGAACGCACGCGAAGGGGTGGCAAAGCACGCACTCAAAGATGAAAGCAGCGATCTCACTCCCCTCTTCGAGACGATCGAAAAGCACGTCCCTCCCGCTCCGCAGCGGCTGGATGTGCCATTCCGCATGCAGCCATGCACACTGGACTATGA
>Ga0208957_1000924_pt1 | contig 17571 bp, 27 predicted proteins | sample RifOxyA1_FD_184029 | JGI IMG/M metagenome (GOLD analysis project Ga0208957, IMG submission 184029) | Groundwater microbial communities from Rifle, Colorado - Rifle Oxygen_injection A1 (SPAdes) | ecosystem: Environmental > Aquatic > Deep subsurface > Groundwater | place: Rifle, Colorado, United... | reverse complement strand
TGTTCAAAATCCCTGTGTTATCTAAAAAAGTGTGTTCACTGTTCACTATGTAATAGTGAACACGCTTTTTGAACACACTCTCTTTTCACGAAACTGTATGAGTAATAACTTGTTGGAAATTAAATCCTTATTTAAGAAGCTGGCGTCTGCTGGCATCTGGTGTCAGTCGCACCGGCAAACAGAGCAGTCGCAGCTCTTGATTGAAAGCTATTACGAAGCGCTGGAACGGCTGGGGGTGTTTAAGCAGTTTAGTTGGGCGGTATTCATATTTGGAATAAGCGGTGAAGTTGCACACCGCTCTTGGAGTGGTTGAGGCTAATGCAGAGGTAGTGAGAGCAAGGGAACCATCGGAACCGCCGTTTATGGGGCTTACAGTGGGTGTATAATGGACAAGTTGGTATAAAAATGCCCCAAGCTGTTTATTCTAATCTTAGTGAGATAACGAAACTACAAATTGATATAATGACCTTTGTAAATTCTTGGGCGAGGGAGAAGAAGACTCCCATACCCCAAAAAGAGATAATTGAGAATATGATAATGACTAGTGTGGGCCAACCGACAACATTGAATGCTTTAACCGGTTTGTTGCAGAAGGGTTATTTGAGAAAAGCCACGATGACCCAGTGTCCTTATTGTTCATCTTCGTTATCTAATAGAACTTTTTATGTAGGATTGAGGACAGTATGAGCGGAGAAGTCAAAGACAAAGGATTGAGAGTCAGGAGTAGTACGCCGTTTAAGTTGAAAGATAAACCTGGCCGGCAATTCATGCCGATTCATTTAATGAAGAAATTCGGATTTGTGCCGGAGATTGTTATAATTGAGAAAGTTCGTGGATCGAATAATGGATTGGTTGTCAGGGCTGTTTTAACTCCGGAAGAGATTAAAAAGGAAGACGTGGAGTTGGCAAAGCAGAAGAAGGAGAAGAAATGATTGTCCTGGCTGTATTGTTTTTGGCTATTGGTTATATGTTTGGCGTAAAATTGTGTGATGAGTTATATAGAGATTTGAAAGGAGAATAGTGGCAACAGACGATAAGTTAAATCCAAAGCAAGAATTATTTTGTCAGCTTTATGCGACAGACAGAGAGTTTTTTGGGAACGGGGTTGAAAGTTATATGGAGGCTTATGGGGATGAGGTAGACAGGTCAAAACCGAACTGGTACAAAACGTGTGTAGCGGCCGCTTCTCGGCTGTTAACAAATGTTAAGATTCTGAATCGGATCAATGAACTTCTTGAAGAAGGTGGATTAAATGATGCTTTTGTGGACAAACAGTTGAAAATGCTTTTGACTCAAAACGCAGACTTTACTAACAAACTTGGCGCTTTGAAAGAATACAACAAACTCAAACAGCGTATCACTGACCATCTGGATATAAAAACCGATGGTAAGCCCATATATGGAGGAAGAGCAACAGAAACAGTACAACATAGTTGATACTTCTGCCACTAAGAAGATATTTGAATTAACCAAGAGAATTCGGGCGGTCTGTGGTGGAACGTCGGCTTCTAAGACAGTCTCGATTCTTATTTGGCTTATTGATTACTGTCAAAAAAGGCAAGAAAGAGAGAAACTGGCAACCGTGGTTTCCGAATCGTACCCTCATTTGGAAAAAGGGGCGATGTTGGATTTTGAGATAATAATGAAAGATCGGGGGTACTGGGATGATAGCAAGTGGAATAAAACTAAACACATATACACTTGGAATAATGGTAACAAACTAGAGTTTTTTTCAGTAGACACCTATGGGAAGGCTCATGGGCCACGCCGGGACATACTGTTTTTGAATGAGTGTAATAACTTGCATTTCAACATTGTCGATCAATTGATTACTCGGACGAGGGAAGTGGTTTGGCTCGACTGGAATCCAACGAATGAGTTTTGGTTTTATTTGGATATGCTACCAAGCCGAAAAGACGATATTGATTTTATTACCCTGACTTATTTGGATAATGAGGGATTAGATGTAGTTAGTAAGAAAGAGATTGAGTCTCATCGTAATAATAAAAACTGGTGGACCGTTTATGGTCTCGGACAGCTTGGAGTAATTGAGAGTCGTATTTACAAAGGTTGGGAATTTATAGACGAGGTTCCCCATGAGGCGAGGCTTGATAAGTATGGGCTGGACTTTGGTTACTCAAACGATCCGACTGCTATTGTGGCTGTCTACAAATACAACGGTGGTTATATTCTGGATGAGCAAACCTATTTGAAAGGATTGTCTAATAAGCTGATCGCAGATGTCTTTCTTGCTTTGCCGGGAGCATTAGTAATTGCTGATAGTGCGGAACCCAAGAGTATAGACGAGATTAAAAGCTATGGTGTCAATATTGTCGGAGTCTCAAAACAAAGGGGCGAGAACAAAACAGACACATTTATCAAATGGAGTATTGGGTTTGTTCAAGATCAGAGGATTTCAGTGACTAAAAAGAGTTTGAATATAATTAAAGAGTATAGGAATTATGTATGGATTACGGACAAGAATGAAAAAATTCTTAATGAGCCAGGGGAGGGATGGGATCACACAATGGATGCTCTTCGTTATGCTATTGCGAGCGGGCAGAAACTAGTAAACTGGAAGCCTAACGATCCGGGTGGTATCAAGCCGTTATTTGAAGGTTTGCCAGGATAGTTGCGTACAAACATAATGGCGGTTTAATATAGCAATATGGCAGACCAAAAAGTAATCATTGATCCGATGAGTTTAGAGCTCCAGACACTTTTGCTTAACAAAGATGGTGGGTATAACTATCAACAGCGCCGGCATGACCCCTGGGAGGAAACGTACAGCTTTTACAGGGACAAAGTGGTTATCAATCGCTTGACCCAGCGTCAGTCGGTGCATCTTCCCATGATGAAGTTGGCTTGTCAGACAAACTTGGCCAGCATGGACGATATGCCGGTGAATTACTTTGAGAATTTAGATAATGACAAACAAGCAGAGTATTTTAAGAACGAGTATTGGAGAATTACCGGGGAAGATAATAACTTTGAGTTGCAGGATATTGTGGACAAAAAGCAAGAGTGGTTGTTTGGTCGGACATTTGACCAATGGCAGGTTGTAGACGGCAAGATTAAGATGACAGTAACTGATCCGCAGGACATTTTGGTGGATAGATATTGCGATCCATACAATCTTCACTCCTCACGGTTTCTGATTCACTCACATATTTTTATGCCGTTATCCTCGCTGGAAAAAGATAAGGATTATGACCAAAAAGCGGTGGCGGAATTGAAAGAATGGCACGCTACGAATCAAGGATTGATAAAGAATGTGACTAATCAGAGAATGCTCACCGAAAAGAACCGCAAGATGACTAACATGGGGGTGCCGGATGTAGACAATCCCATACTTGGAGAAGTGATAGTCGAACTTAGTCTGCACTTTGTTTTTAGGAAAGAGGGGAACGGGGAAGAACAGATTTGGTTGTATGTTGAAGCTGATGACCAGAAGATTTTAATGAAAAGGAAACTGGAAGAAGTGATCGGCGCGACCAAAGATCATTTCTTCAGAAACCATTACCCATACGTCACTTGGGCTGGCGATGTGGAGAAGCAGGACTTTTGGAGCGATGGCAAAGGAGATTCCGTTAGACCGTTGAATAAGGTGCTAGACTCTTGGTTCTCGCAACTTGTCGAGAACCGGACGTTGAGAAATTTTGGGATGCACTACTATGACTCAACGATTGAGGGTTTTGTTCCTTCAACTTTTAATCCTATCCCTTGGGGTTGGTATGGAGTACCGGGTAAGCCAGATGAGGTGATGAAGAAAGTGGAGATTCCGGATTTATCGGAGTCTTTGGATGAAATGAACTTTATCATGCAGATGATTGAAAGGGGCACGGGGGCTACGGCTACCCAACAGGGGGTCCAGACTGAAAGCAGAATTACTTTGGGGGAAGTGGAGTTGGCGTTAGGCCAGGCCCAAGAGAGGTCAAAGACTGTTTCTAAGTTTTACACCCAAGCCTGGCTGGATCGGGGGAATATGTTTATTAAATTGATTGAGGCGGCCAGTGACAGATTGGATGTTGTGAAAGTTTATAAGGAAGGTAAGAATACTCAAGATATTTACTCTCGTGAGATAAGTCCCAAGGATTGGATAACAGCCTCCGGCTATCGGTGTCGGGTTTGGAGCCAGGACGAAAGAAACAAGCAAAGCACCGACACTCTACAGAAACTAAACGCGGTGAAAGCGGTGATGCCGTTTAACAAAAAACTGAATGAAGTATATCAAAGAAAATTATTGGAGTTCGCCAGTCTCACGCCGGAGGATACTAATGCTATAATGCAGGAAGAAAAGCAAACTGTGGAAGCTATGCAACAGATGCCTGGTACTCAACCAATGGTTCCATCGACAACGCAACCTATTATTGGTCCCCAACCTGCACAAGTATGAGTATCGTGGATGATTTACTCTCGAAAGTCGGCCTTACATATGATGAGCTTAAACCGGTAGAAAAAGAGACGCTTAATACTTGGTTGCAGGCACTTCAGCAGTCGGAGTTGAATGTAGGGGTGATTAAACAATATCTTGCTACCATGCGGGATGGGGTAGAGCAGGAATTGACCAAGACTGGTAACACTAAAGATCAAGACATTTTTTTGAAAGCCAGACTGCGGAATTATATGTTATTAGAGGCGTTTTTGTCTACGCCGGAAAAAGCTAAACAGCAAATGGAAAAAGCGGTGTCTGGACTGGCTAATTCTTTGAGATGAGGTGAGTATTATGATGCACGGAAAACACAAAAAAATGGGAAACGGGAAAAAATTAACCAGCGCCAAAGCCAAGAAGATTTTGGCCGATGGCATGGTTCGGGGTCACAAATTAACTGGTAAACAGAAAAAGTTCATGGGCGCGATTGTCGGTGGCCAAAGACCGCGAAAGAGTAAGAAAGCTTGACATCCGATAATTTTGTTATCTAAGATTGACATACTTAACGCCAAACCCCGCAAGGGACGGTAAAATGCCAACACATACGAAACCTACCAAGGAAGAATTAGAAGCAGGAATCTTGAAAGCGCAGGAAGAGGCTGAAGCATTGAAAGATAATCCACCCATTGACGAGCCTGTTCTTGACCCGAAACCAGATCCAGAACCTAAGCCAGAGTCTGAAGTCGAACCAGAGCCAGCGCCGGAGCCTGAACCGGAAGTGGACAGACTAAAAAAGAAGTTTTCTGCTTCTGCCAGAGAAAACCAAAAGATTCTAGCTAAGAACAGGAAACTTAATCAGGCGATTGATGAGACTAATGAGATACCTGAACCTACAGAAGAAGAGTTGACGAAAGAATATTCTGAATGGGACGTGATGGATGATATGTCTAAGAAACTTGCCAAAGAGGCTGTAATAAGCAAGAGATTTAGAGAGAGGATTGTCCAAGCCAGGGAAGAGGGGAAAAAGATAGAGAAGTGGAATGAAAAGGTGGACGAGTTTACGGAAAACCCCCAAACACTAATAGATAATCCTGATCTGGAGGGCAAAGTTGAAGAATTTAAGGCGTTTGCGACTGAAGAATCTAATAATAGTGTGCCGTTTAAGATTTTGATTGGAGCATTTTTACATGAAACTCAAGTGGCTAAACCAAAAAACAAAGGTAAAATGTTTGAGGTGGGTTCCGGTGGGCCGAATGACAACCTCAAGCCTAAGTCGGACAAATTGTCTGTTGATGAAGCGCGTCAGCTCCGTAAGAATGACTATCCCAAGTATGTGGAGTACCTACGGGCCGGAAAAATTGACCTGGAAACTATTTAGCTTTAATTTTGGTACTTGACAGCAAATAGTTTTGACTTTTATACTCTCAATTAGATCGAAAAATCTTCCTAACCTCCAAGTGAGACGGTAAAAGAATCTTCAATCTTTTACCAAAATGTCAGCATACGCAACAAAAATAGCCGAAGGATTTTCCCAGAGATTGATGTTGGAGTTCTACGACCGGAATTTGGTGGATTCAATTGTAAACCGCGATTATGAGGGTGGAATTAACGCAGTAGGTTCTAAATTAAACATTCTTAACTTAGACAGGCTTTCTGAAAAGACTTACACCGGAGCCAATTTAACGGCAGACTCTTTGACAGAAAACAACGCTACTTTAACGATTGACCAATACAAATCCTTCTATTGGAAAGAATTAACTCTTGATCGCTGGCTTTCTTACATCAAGAATCCTCATGCGACTGTTGTGTCTCAAAAAGCGGACGAGAGGTCAAAAAATGTGGACTCCTTTGTCTTTGGCCTATATGGAGATGTGGGGGGCGGAAACTGGGTAGGAACTGACTATACGACTGGCACTGTTACGGTAGATGTAACAACTGGGGCTGTAACTGGATCTGGAACTACCTTTACCTCCGCAATGGTTGGAAGTCCATTTAAAGCAGACGGACACTCCGTGTGGTACAGAGTTAAGACTTACACCTCTGCTACCTCAATTGTTATTGAGGACGACCTGGATGACGCAACTTCTGCTTACACTGGTGGAGCTATCGCTGGTGGAGCAACCTACACAATTCAGGCTGCGACTGTTCTGCAAATTACTACGGCTAATCTTTTGAACAATGTTGCTAAATTAAAGCAAGCCCTGGATCTGTCTGAAAAGAATGGTTACTCAAGCGTGCCCGACTCTGACCGCTGGCTGATTGTTCCCCCGGAGTTTGAGACACTGTTGGTGCAAGGAACCGGCATTGCTCTACACGTGCCGGCAGTCTACGAAGGATTGGTGCAAAAAGGTATGATTACCGAACTGCAAGGATTTAAGGTATTCAAGTCTAACCGCCTGACTGGCGACAACACTGATGGTTACCGTGTATTGGCTGGCCACACCAATTGGATGACATTTGCCGAAAAACTGCTTGAGGCAGACATTGAGGAAGACCTAATTGGAAACTTCGGTTCAGCATACAAAGACCTCTTTGTATACGGAGCCAAGGTTACAGATGCCCGACGCCACTTTGCGGCACAGGGTTTCTGGAAGTTCTAAAATTTATAGTCCAGTTTCTCTTAAAGCCTAGAGTTTTAAGCCTAGAGTTTAATGATCTCCAGGTTTTAACGAAAGGCTTTTTTCATTATCATGGCTATATTCAAAATCAAAACAGATTTGTCAAAGGCGGTTCAAAACGAGATCGACAGGGTTCTCGCGATTTCTAGTGCCAACAGGACGACTTCCGAGGCTAACTTCTTGTCTGCGCTGCTTCCCTACCAAACAAATGCCATCTTACGTTGGGATACCAACGAAATTTACAACGCCCAGACTCCAAATGCTCAACTATCTACTGACTTGATTGCAGAGGCCGAAGGCGACAGTCTGCCAACCGGAGATTCTGGATTCAAAAGGGGTGCGCTTTTTTACAAGTTAAACAAAGATGGAAACAGGATATTTATAAACGTAGGTACGTCCACTTCTTCCGTTTGGGAACTCATGACTTCAGCTACAACGACTGATCTATCGACATCTGTTTCACCTTCAGTTTCACCCAGCGCTAGCTTGTCTCCATCTGCCAGCGCTTCACCTTCGGGAAGTCAGTCGCCCTCGGCATCGGGTTCGGCCTCGGCATCAAAGTCTGCTTCTGCTAGTCCCTCTCCTTCTGGATCCGCCTCGCCCTCAATTTCGGCATCACTTAGCCCGTCTGCATCAGCATCAAAATCCCAGTCGCCATCTGCCAGCGCCTCTGCGTCCAAGTCAGCATCAGCTTCGCCATCTCTTAGTCCGTCTGCTTCTGCCAGTGGTTCAGCCTCGGCCTCTCTTAGCCCATCAGCTTCCGGGTCTGCTTCTGGATCGGCCTCTGCTTCAGCATCGGGTTCTGCTTCGGCGTCTGCGTCTCTTAGTCCTTCGGCTTCTGGGTCGGCTTCAGCCAGTGCGTCTCTTTCGCCATCTGCCAGTCAATCACCTTCAGCCAGTGCAAGTGCCTCCCTTAGTCCATCAACTTCGGCGTCTGCTTCTGGTTCGGCTTCAAGTTCGGCGTCGTTATCTCCATCTGCATCAGCTTCAGCTTCAGGATCGGCCAGTGGTTCAGCTTCGGCGTCCAGGTCTGCCAGCCCATCTGCTTCAACTTCGCCATCAGCGTCACCGTCGCCATCTTTACCTTTCTAGTCTAAAAATATATGCAAGTAATAAACTACGACACAATCAAAACGGGAGAAATAGCGGGATCGCTTTCGATTGCCCAGCTTCCGGATATTCCCTGTGTAATGGTTAAGATTAAAGCTAAGGCGGGAAACTCTGGCAAGGTATATGTTGGTGGAGCGAGCGTGACTGTTGTAGATGGAGAAACTGATACTACTACTGGTTACCAATTAGTTGCTAGTGCAGACACCGACTGGTTATACATCGGGAATTTGAATCAGCTTTATGCTATTTGCGACACGGGTGGCGATGGTTTGGTTTACATCGCTCTTATGTCAAAAATAACCGCGGCCTAGTTGACACACACCTCTTTTCATGGATATAATGGAAGACAATGTTGTCAGTGATAGTTCCGAGCCGGAACTCCCCATTTTTGACCCACACGATCCAAGATATTCTGGCAAAAGCGGAAGGCGAGATAGAAATAATCGTAAACATAGACGAGAAAGAGCCGGACACCAGAGTAGAGGATTCAAGAGTCACCTATCTTCATCCGGACGCTCCAATAGGTTTGAGACAGGGTATTAACGCTTGTGTGGTTATCGCCAAGGGAAAGTACATAATGAAGACAGATGACCACTGTATGTTTGGTCCTGGGTTTGACAGAATCCTTGTAGAAGCCCATTTGGACGACAAGTGGGTACAGATACCCCGTCGGTATTCACTGGACGCCGAAAATTGGAAAATAAACGAGACTAGACCACACAAGGATTATATGTATATTGATTTTCCGAGAAAGGGGAAGGACCATGATGACGGGATGCACGGCGTAGAATGGTTTGAGAGGCAAAGAGAGCGGACTGATCTTAAACATGACATAGACGACACTCCCTCGATGCAGGGATCGTGTTATTTTATGACCAAAAATCATTTCGACAACTTTTTACATGGAATGAATGAAGAGGGGTATGGTCAATTTTCCCAAGAATCGCAAGAAATTGGGTTCAAAACATGGTTAGGTGGTGGAGCAATGAAAGTCAACAAGAAGACTTGGTATGCCCACCTGCATAAGGGCAAAACTTATGGGCGGATGTATAGTATTCCCGGCTGGAATGATTACACGGTCAAGGCTTCGGCTTGGAGTGCGGAATACTGGTTGAATAATAGGTGGGAAGGTAGGGTACATGATTTTGAGTGGTTTATTGATGAGAAGTTTCCGGGGATGCCAACATGGCCAGTTAATTGGAAGGCTGAGATATTCGGAATGGGGTGGATATTATGAAATGGATAGTTTTTCTTTTGGCTGCTACTTATGGTGGTTTTGCATCATTATCTGGAAACGTGGCAGCAGTATTATACTCAATCTTTATTATGTTAATAGTTTTATATGGATAAAATTAAATTTTATATTGGAAAGAAATTTGTTGGTCTATCTAATAGATTTGGGTTGATACTCTCTTTTGAAGAAGCGGGAGTATTTTTTATAATCCATTGGAAACATACAAGACAATGGATTGGTATTGGGATAAAACCAAGATATTTAGATAATAGATCAACTAAAATATGAATGATTTAGATAAATTAGCGGTCAAATACGGAGCCGATAAATGGGGGAAGCATCACTATACCCCTGTTTATTATGAGATGTTCAAAGATCGCCGAGATTCAGTAAAGAAAGTGGTTGAAATAGGAACTGGTGAGGGAGCAAGTATTGCCATGTGGAATGATTTTTTTCCTAATGCTCAAATATATGGTGCAGATATTGATCCCAAGCGAGTTACTTTACCCATGACATATCCTCGTATCACAATAACCAGATGCGATCAAACATCCGACGACGATCTTATTGATTTGTTAAATTCAACGGATTCTGATATTGATCTGTTTGTTGATGATGGTTCGCATAAACCAGAAGATCAAGTATTTACTTGTGAACAAATAGTCCCGAGTTTAGATGCAGGAGCGACTTATGTGATCGAAGATGTAGCTGATGAAACTATTTTTGAGAAGATTAAGAGTAGATTTAGTTACTATGATTGTCAGATGGTTAAACTTGGAAAGCGATATGATGATAGGTTAATTATTATTTACAAAAATGGCTAAAGTAAGTATTATTATTCCAGCAAGGGGGGAAAAATACGAGAATCTTAGTAGAACTGTTGATAGTATATATGAAAATGCCACTGGAGAATTTGAAGTAATAATTGGATACGATGGGCCACCGTACTACTATGCAACAACCCAAGAGAACATGAAGACGATCAATTTCCCAAGCATTGTTGGCATAAAGACCAACATCAACGCTATGTGTGCTATGGCTACTGGAAAGTATATCTATAAATCAGATGCTCATTGTTCGTTCAGTAAAGGTTTTGATGAAGTTCTACAGGCAGACATGAGAGAAGATTGGATAGTCACCCCTCGGTTCTATGTGCTTAATGGTGAGACTTGGCAGTGGCAAGACGATAGATTTTATGATTACTTTTATTTGTGTTGCCCATTCACCGACCCCAAGGGATTCAGGTTTAAGGCTGGAGGCCACTGGCCAGAGAGAACCCAAGAGAGGTTGTTAAGCCATCCAGACATAGACGAAACACCCCAGATTCATGGAAGCGGTTGGTTTGTATCTAAAGATTATTACTTCAACACCTTGGGTGGATTCCCGAACATTGATCCCTATGGTCACGCCCAAGAGCCTATCTGGCTGGGATTGAAGAACTGGTTGGCCGGAGGCAAGGTCATGGTCAATAAGAAGGCGTGGTATGCCCATTTACATCAGGATAATGCCAAGAGGGGCTACCACATGGGTCGGGAGCAGGAGAAGGTAAGCTACGACTTGGCGGCAAACTATTGGGTCGGTGATAAGTGGCACGAAAGGAAACACGACTTTAGTTGGTTTGTGGAGAAGTTTATGCCCATGCCAAGTTGGAACACTGATTGGAAAGAGGTTCACCTTCGGCACCTGTTTGACAACCAATAATTTGTGTGTGTAAGATTGTGGGTGAAACATGGATGACTTCAAAACACTAGATTTTTACGAAGCGCTGAAAGCGGTAGCTGATGGCAGAAGGATTACCAAACTCGAATGGATGGACAAGCGGAGTTATGGGTTTATGCGGGAGGGGTTGTTGGAGCTTCACAAAGCCGGGGAAACAGACAACAACTTTCATGCCTGGATTCTGAATGACGGGGATTTGGCAGGGCTTGACTGGATCGTATTACCTATATCCAACTAATATGAAAGTAGGGATAATCGGTTTGGGTTGGGTAGGAAACTCAATGTCTAAATTGTTTCCGGATAATTATGTATATGATCCTGCTATTGGATTTGACGACAAGAAAAGAGTCAATCAAGCCCCGGTTGCTTTTATTTGCGTACCCACGCCAAGCATCAAAGAGGGAAAGCTGGATATATCTATAGTCGAGGATATTGTTAAGTGGTGTAAGTGTCCACTTTTGGTTATTCGGTCAACAGTAAATCCGGGAACTTGTGATTATCTGGTTAAAAAATATAAAAAGAGGATAGTATTCCAGCCAGAGTATCTTGGGGAAACACCATCTCATCCCATGCTTAATCCAAAGACTAGACAATTCTTGATACTAGGGGGAGAGAGGAAAGACACCAGAGAACTCATCAACCTGTATGCAACAGTTTACAATGCCAACATAACGATCCGGCAGACCACTTTGTTAGAAGCGGAAATAATCAAGTTGAGCGAGAATCGAGCAATCTCCTTCAAAGTAGCCCAATGCCAAGAACTTTACGATGTCTGCGAAAAAGCTGGTGTAGACTACTACACGATCCGTGACGCAGTATACGGTGACGATTCCCGCTTTAATCTGTGGTGGACGTTCATATATCCGAACAAGCGGGGTTTTAACTCCAAGTGTGTTCCCAAAGACGTTTATGCGTGGTGTGCATGGGCAGAATCTTGCGGTTACAAACCAGAAATAACAAGAGCAATCTTGAAGAGAAACAAAAAATGGCTAAAAACATGAATAAAGGACATTCACAGACTCCAGAAAAAGGATAAATATGGGATTTAAGACGTATGCTAGCTTTAATTATGCTACCCATTTGCCCTGTTTGATAAAGGCAATTGAAAAAACGACTGGGGATATTCTTGAACTCGGGACTGGTCTTTTTAGCACACCTTATCTTCATTACATTTCTATTCTTCAGAACCGTAAGTTGGTGTCTTATGAGAATTTTCTTGAATGGGGACAGCGCCTAATCGATTATGGTTATCAAAATGAAAATCACAAAATCCATATTATTGATAGTTACAATAAAGCGCCTATCGACAAAGAATGGAGTATTGCTCTTATAGACCAGACTCCCGACTCAAGTCGGATAGAGACAGTCAGAAGACTCGCAAACTTGGCCAAGTATATAATTATCCATGATTCTAATGGCAGAAAAGAAAATGTGTATCACTACTCGGAAATTTACCCCTTGTTCAAGTACCAGACGATTTGGGACAAAGACAGTAATCATGCCACAGTCTTGTCAAACTTTGTTAATTTAGATGACTTTTGGAAATGAAATTGAAAAGGAAAAGAGAAATGTTTATGATTCCAATTTCTAGATTTTTGTGTAAATTCTTTACTTATAAATATAAAAACCAGAAACTTGCTGAATTATTTGAGAATTGGAAGTACGGATGGATTGCTTATCAATTCGGAGTAGGAACTAACGCATGGTAAATACATTTGACTACATCATCAAGAAATACAATATCAAGGTTGACAATCAATATATCGTTGAGATTCCCAACATGGGCCGGGATAATTTGGCTGAATTGTTTGCAGAGTTAAATTTTAACAAGGGAGTTGAGGTTGGAGTATTTAAGGGTAAATACTCGGAAGTTCTATGCAAGGCAAATCCTAATCTTAAATTATATGGTGTGGACGCATGGAGACTTGATGTCCACGAACCAGAAGTCTTTGTGGGGGGCGAGACCCAACAGTTGTTTGATGATATTTATGATGAAGCCAAGAAAAGACTGACTCCATACAAGAATTATATCTTTGTCAAAAAAACCTCGATGGAGGCGGTAAAAGACTTTGAAGATAACTCGCTTGACTTTGTTTATATAGACGCCGGGCATGACTTCATAAATTTTGCGAATGACTTGCACTATTGGCTGAAGAAGGTCAAACCTGGAGGTATTATGTCAGGTCACGACTACGCCCGGTACCCTTCTAGGAAATTGATCCATGTTAAAAGAGCCTTGGAAGCGTATGTTTGGAGTTATCAGATGTTTCCCCTCTTTGTTGTGGGGGCAATGGAATATCAAGAGGGAGTTACTAGAGACCGATACCGCAGTTGGTTTTGGGTAAAAGACAAATAATATGCCAATAATCGGTCACGGAGATATAGCCAGCGCCTTACAGGATGACCCAGGACGGCTGTTTTTTGCTAGTGGTGTATCAAATAGCCTTGAGACAAGAGAATCCGAGTACCAGCGGGAAAAAGACTTACTGTCCCGACAAACAAGGGACTTGCAGATCATCTATTTTAGTTCCTTGGCTATTTTTTATTTGGAGACTCGGTACACTCAACACAAAATGGAAATGGAGGCTTTGGTTAAAGAGTTTCCGTGTTATGCAATTATGAGATTGGGAAATATAACGTGGGGGAGTAATCCCCATACTCTTATAAACGCACTTAAGGGTAGAGTAGCAAGGGGGGAACCGATTGAAATACAAGATGCTACTCGGTATGTAATAGATAAGCCAGAATTTTTGCATTGGGTTGGCCTGATTCCCAAGTGGAACGTGGAGATGAATATAACTGGTCAGCCTATGAAAGTGACTGAAATTGTCAAAAAGTATGTTCTATGAAGAAAATTAAACTAACACAAAATAAATATGCTTTAGTAGATGATAATCTATTTGATTGTCTTTCTCGGTGGAAATGGTGTTTCGCCCATGGCTATGCCGCCAGAAGAGATGGTTTAAAAATTGTTTATATGCATCGGATAATAAATAGTACCTCTGATAATTTAGAGACAGATCATATAAATATGAATAAATTGGACAATAGGAGAGAAAATTTAAGGACTGCTGATAGGGTGTTGAATGGAAGGAATCGGGGAGTAAACAAAAATAATACTTCAGGACATAGGGGTATTTCTTGGAAAAAAAGAGATAAAAGATGGGCCGTTAATATAAAAGTAAAATATAAGTATATTAATTTAGGTTGTTTTAAAAACTTGTGGGAAGCGATTGGGGCAAGAAAAAAAGGAGAGGAATTATATTGGATATGAATTTAAGTTTTTTTGCTAAACCAGCCTTTCTTAATGTAAATCCGAGTGAACCATTCAAAGATCGTACTAAACCAGTTAAATCTGGTCATCTTCAAAGGGTATCTTCTATGATTAGGGGAGATCAAATAGCTGAATATCTCGGAGTAAAACTTAATCCAGAGAGCGGATACCAAGAAGATTGTTGTATTTATGTCAAACCAATGGTTCGTAAGGGTGAAGATTTTAAGTTTGGGGGAAAAATAAATTATGTAGATATAGTTGATGGTCATAATCTTGGTCAGTTGTTAGAAAAATATCCCAATGTGGGTTGTATTGTTTGTTCAAGAGCGGATTTTGAAACTATGTCTAAAGTCATTAAAAACAGAATAATTGTAATTCCACAGTTTCACTGTAACTTTGAACGGATACACAGAACTAGAACCGAAGTAACCACAGTAGGAGTAATTGGAGTCACTGGAGCATTTGCATATCTTCCAGAGGGATTAAAAGAAGAACTAGCAAAAAGAGGAATGAATCTTATTGAATACTCCAAATTCTTTACCAGACAAGATATAGTCGATTTCTACCAGAGGATTGATGTGCAGATTGTGTGGAGGCCGTACAAAAAACTTTTGTCCAATCCTCTTAAGATAGTCAACGCCATGTCCTTCGGGGTTCCTACTATCGCTCTTGATGAACTAGCTTTTCGGGAAGTGGGTGGTTGTTATGACCCGGTACATACTTTGGAAGAATTTTTAGACCGTTTGGATGTTATTAGATTGGACCCGGCTGTTTATGCTGATTACTCGGTCATGTGTTTGGCGGGGGCTGAAAAGTACCATATAAACAATATAGCTAAACTTTACAAAAATTTATGTACGATTTAAGTGTAATTATCCCCGGGAAAAATGAGGAATTTATTGGAGTGACAGTTGGTGGTGTTCTGCAAAACATTGAGGGAAACACACAAATAGTTGTAGTTTTAGATGGATTTGAGACTTCTGTACCAGATATTCCAAATGACCCCAGAGTGAAAGTTTTAAAGTTTGATGTTTCTCTGGGTCAGCGAGCTGCTACTAATCGTGGAGTGGGTGCAAGTGATGCCAAGTATGTGATGAAACTTGATGCCCACTGTGCGGTAGACAAGGGGTTTGATGTAAAAATGCTTGGGGCATTTAAGGAAATCGGAGATGACGTGACCATGATCCCGACTCTTTATAACCTCCATGCTTTTAACTGGCGGTGCAAAAAATGTGGGAAAGAATGGTATCAAGGTTTAATACCGGAACATTGTAAAATTGAAATAAACAAAAGTCAGGTTAATAACCCAGATTGTGACAATACCACCGATTTTGAGAAAGTTATTGTCTGGAGGCCCAGACTGAACCGTAAAAGCGAGTTTTATCGTTTTGACACCACTCTCCATTTTCAGTACTTTGGTGACAGGAAGAGGCATCCAGACTCCGCAGGCGATATTGCAGAAACCATGTCTATCCAAGGATCGTGTTTTATGTGTACTAAGGAAAAATATATGGAATTAAATCTTTGTGATGAAACTTGGGGAAGTTGGGGAAATCAAGGAACCGAAGTGGCGTGTAAGACTTGGTTATCTGGTGGACGAGTGGTCACAAACCGGAAAACTTGGTACTCACATATGTTCAGAACCCAGGGCGGGAGTTTTGGTTTTCCTTATCACCAATCGGGGAACGAAGTAGAACGAGCAAGAAAAGCCTCACGAGATTTGTTTTTGAATAATAAGTGGGAGGAACAGATATATCCGTTGTCGTGGCTGATTGAAAAGTTTAAGCCCGTGCCAGTTTGGCACGACCCAGAAGGAAAGGATATGCTGGATTTTGTGAACAGAAAGGGTCAACAGTTCTACATGAAAAAATCGGGACAGCCTACGAAGGAAATTATATACTATACCGATAATCAACTTGATCCGAAGGTTGCCGAACCAGTTAGACAAAATCTAAAAAAGATAAGTGACGAAAAAGGTATCCCAATAGTTTCTTCTTCACTAAAGAAAATGAATTTTGGAGATAAAAATATCCACTTTCCCTCTATGCGGAAAGGTTATTTGGCTATGTTCAAACAAATCTTGGCTGCCTTGGAGAATAGTACCGCAGATATTATTTTCTTTGCGGAGCATGACGTTTTATACCATCCATCCCATTTTGATTTTACCCCTACAGATAAGAATACCTATTACTACAATCAGAGCGTGTGTTTTTTGCGGATGCCGGATGGTCACGCTTTACATTATGACGTTAATCAATTGTCGGGACTTTGTGCGTATCGTGATGTATTGATTACACATTTTAGAGAACGGTATGAGATGGTTAAATCTGAATTTGACAAAGGATTACCAGAAGCAGATTTTGTTAAATTTGTGCGCAATATAGGTTTTGAACCCATGACTCACAACCGGATTCAATGGAAGAACTGGTTTAAGTACGAAACATGGAAGTCTGAATATCCGAACGTAGATATTAAACATGGGGCTAATGCTACTGGTCAGAGATGGAATAAAGATCAGTATAGAAACCAGCAACTTTTAGTAAATTGGGCTGAATCGGAGGAGATATTGGGATGGGGTAAGGGAATTGATATTGTGAGTACACTTCAGTAGTTAAAATTGCCTTCAAATAGTTCGGTGCAGTAAATTTTAGGTATGGCAGTTACAGCGATACATTTGGAAACGGGCGACACAGTAGCAACTCAAAGTTCGTACACGACGGGTACGATTGCTCCCACAGCGTATAGTTTACAGCTTCTTGCTGTTTACCACCGTAACGGAGCTTCTGGAATCGTTACTCCTACAGTATCTGGATGTAATTTAACGTGGGTACAAGTAAATACACAAATTCCCACGAGTGATACAGAATCCAGAATAACGGTTTTTCGTGCATTGGGGAGTAACCCCTCTTCTGGCCAACTGACAATGGATTTTGGGGGCCAGAATCAAACTCAGTGTCGATGGAGTATAAGCGAGTTTGATAGCGTGGATGTCACGGGATCAAATGGGGCAAATGCTGTCCGTCAAAGTGTTGCGGGTGTAGACGAAACAACAAATACAAGTTTTACAATAACTCTTGCTGCGTTCGGAAATGTAGATAATGCTACATACGGAGCAGTTAGAAAGGGTGTAACGATTAATCCGGGAACTGGGTTTAGTGAACTTGGTGAAAGTACGGGGGGTATTTTAGAAACCGAGTGGAAAAATTCTAACGACACTTCAGTTGATTGGAGTTGGGCAAGTAGT
>Ga0208957_1000922_pt1 | contig 17584 bp, 16 predicted proteins | sample RifOxyA1_FD_184029 | JGI IMG/M metagenome (GOLD analysis project Ga0208957, IMG submission 184029) | Groundwater microbial communities from Rifle, Colorado - Rifle Oxygen_injection A1 (SPAdes) | ecosystem: Environmental > Aquatic > Deep subsurface > Groundwater | place: Rifle, Colorado, United... | reverse complement strand
GCGACCTGGGCCTCGACAACGGATCGGTAGGGCAGGTAATGCCTGTCCAGGATTTCGCGGCGGACAGCGGCGGGCGCGTCCCGGGTAGCCTCGGAATACAGCTTCGGATGGCCGATCGAGCGGTTGAGGTCGATCAGCAGGCGGCTGGTGGTGGAGACGAACAGGGGGGCGTCCAGCACCCCGGCCAGTTTCCGGGCCATGGCCAGCGCGCCGGGGTCGTAGCCGCGGTGGCAGTGCAGTAGGGCCTCGAAGCCCGCAAACAGGGCGCGGTAGCGCGCCGGGATGCGGTTGCCGCCATGCTCGCAGGTGATCAGGACGCGATCTGTCTGGGCCATGGCGTCAGTCCACGAACATCCGGCCCATTTCGAGGCAATCGCATAGCGCGCGGTAGACCGTCTGCAGATGCGCTTTCGAAGCGTCCGCCCCGATCGCCCGCAGAATGCGGCGGGCCAGCGGCCCCTGTTCCAGGATCACACGCAGCGGCGCGTGCCAGGGGCCGCCATGATCCGGCAAGGTCGTTTCGACGAGGTGCCGCCATAGCTCACCGGCGCGGCATGAACGGCCGGGAAAGCCCAGCTGCTGCAGGTAGCCGGCATCGTCGATCGTGGCCGCTTCGGCGTCGCGGATACAGGCGGACAGGATGTTCGCCAGGACATCCGTGCCTAGAGCCTGCTGCGTGGCGAGCGGCGACCATCTGCCATCGTAGAGCACCCGAATGACGGCCGTGGCGACGGCGGCGATGGCGAGGTCGACTTGCGGACATTCCTGCACGTCGATCACGCGGATCTCGAGGGCGCTGCGCTCGAAGCGCGGAATCGCGCCGCGGGCGTTGAGCCATTCGTGCCGCAGCACGCCCTCGGGATCGAGCGGCGCGATGTCGTGGTACATCGGCGCCAAAACCTGCGTCTCGTAGTCGGCGCGGCTGGCGGTGGTATCAGGGATCACCTGGCCGATCACCGACGGGACGCGCTGGACGGCCGTGCTGTAGGCCGCCATGCGGGTGTCCAGATAGCCGCTCGGGACGTTGTCGGAAACGGGCGAGCTCGCGGCGAGCGCCGGCAGGATGGGCAGCAGCAACCGCACGGCGGCATGCAGCCGGGCGAACTCGTCACCGCCGGCGAAGGGCAGGTTGAGGTGCATGCTCTGCAGGTTGGCCTGGCCGTGCTGCCGGCAGCCGAAGATGCGGTCGTAGGCCTGGTAGATCGGCGCGTGGTCGTGCGGCCACAAACGCGTGTCGGCAGCGGGGTTCATCCATGGATGCATGCCGGCCGGCATGAGGCGGGCACCGAGGGGCGCCAGCAGCCGGTCGATGACGCCGACCTCGGCCTGGAAGCCGGCGGCCAGGGACTCCAGCGTGGGCTCGGGGCGGATGTTCTTCAGCTCGACGAGATGCAGCACGATCTCGTTGGACCAGCCGAAGCGTCCGCGATCGACGTCCAGACCATTGCTTCCTGAGGCCACCCGCAGCAGGACGTCGGCGACCGGCATGACCGACAGCGTCCGGCGATCCACGATCATGTATTCCAGCTCGATGCCGTAGCCCGCAAAGGCGTGCAGCGCAGGGGGGGCACGCATCAGGCGCTCATCCGCTTGTGCGCTTCGATGCGGCGAACGAACGAACCCATGATCTCGCGGTAGAGCGCATCTCTCAGCACGCCGTCCTCGTTGCCGGCATCGACGTTGGGATTGTCGTTGACCTCGATGATGTAGCAGCGGTTGCCCACCTGCTTGATGTCGACGCCATAGAGGCCGTCGCCGATCAGGTTGGCCGCCTTGAGCGCGATCTTCACCACCTCTTCCGGCGCTTCGGCCACCGCCACGGCCTCGACCGGGCCCTCCTCGTAGCCTCTGCGTCCCGCCTCGCGCCTGACGATCTGCCAGTGCCCGGCGGCCATGAAGTACTTGCACACGAACAGCGGCCGCCGGTCGAGGATGCCGACGCGCCAGTCGAATTCGGTGGGGAGGAATTCCTGGGCGACGATCAGCTCGGATTTCTGCAGCAGCGCGTTGACCTGTTCGAACAGTTCCTGCTCCGACGCCACCTTGGCCACGCCGAGCGAGAACGAGCTGTCCGGCTGCTTGAGCACGCACGGCAGCCCGAGGTTGGGAATGATCTGTTCGACGTTGTCGCGGTGCACCATCAGCGTCCGCGGCGCAGGAATGTGGTGTCGGGTGAGCAGCTCGGCGAGATAGACCTTGTTGTTGCACTTGAGGATGGAGTCCGGATCGTCGATGACCACCAGGCCTTCCGCGGTCGCCCGCCGCGAGAAGCGGTAGGTGTAGTGATTGGCGAAGGTGGTGTCGCGGATGAACAGGGCGTCGAACTCGGGCAGCCGCGCAAGATCGGTGCGGGTGATGAATTCAACGTCGAGTCCAACGCCCTCCGCGGCCTTTTCGAATTTCTGCAGGGCACGTGCGTTGGAAGGCGATTCCGGGTTGTCAGGGTCGTGCAGGATGGCCAGGTCGAAACGCGGTGCAGGACGCTTGTGCGTGCGCCGCCGGTGCCCCATGAAATACGCGGTGGCGGCCTCCACCACGAAATCCTGATGGTGTGGCGGGATGTCGCTGGTGGCGATGGCGCGCACGCTGTGCAGGCGCCAATGCTCGCGGTGGCGCTCGAAATGTGCGCGCAACAGGGGCGCCTGCAGCAGGCTGAAAAGCCGGTGGCTCAAGGCATCGTGGCGGATCGCAACGTTGCGGCCGAAATAGATGCTGAGCTCGAATGCATCCGACTTGATGGGCGCGAGCGACTTCTGCACCAGGTCGTCGAGGTTCTCGGTGAGCAGTCGCACCAGGTTTTGCGATTGCAGGTGCTCCATCGTGCTCACCCGGGGCAGCGGCTTGTGGCCGCGCGCCTCGGCCAGCAGGGAGACGTAGTAGCCCAGACTCTGGTAGCGATAGGAGCGGCACAGGTTGAATGCCTTGACCGAACGCCCCTCGCCATAGGCGGGGTCGGTCAGGTAGGCGCGCGCCGACACGACGCTCACGCCGGGGATGTCGAGCGGCCAGTCGTCCGGGTTGTCGACGACGATGAGGATGCTCACAGCGCGCCCCGGGGCGCCGCCCGCGGCGGATAGACCAGAAGCAGATTGGCGTCGTGGGTCACGATGCCGAGCAGCACCGCGCCGATCACTCGATCGATGTTGACCCAGTATTCGTGCGACGGGTTGTAGGGATGGCGCCAGTAGGGGTCGGCCACCAGCACGCTGCGCTTCTTGCGGTCGTAGCCCGCGATCACGACGAAGTGGCCGGCCGGCAGGCCGCGAATGTCGTCCGGCACGTCGTCCGGCCCGAATTCGCGCGCCGCGCGATACAGGTAGGTGGAACTGAGGCCGGTGATGATGGGCAGATTGCGGCGCAACAGGCCGCGGATCAGGGGGCGCGAGAGATCGGTCAGGCGCAGGCGCCCGCCCAGGCGCAGGAATTCCAGGTAGCCCTCGGTGACGCGCTGCAGCCGTGCATCCTGCTTCTTCTCCACCTGCTGCTGCAGTCGCTCGGCGATGTCCACCCCCGGCACAAACCAGGTGGGATCGAACACGGTCAGGTTGTAGGTGTAGAGGGTGGCCTGGTAGCCCTGGCGCAGGGCATCGCAGGCCAGAAAGATGGCGAAGGTGCCGCCATGCTCCAGCTTATGGGTGCGGTCGATCACCTCCGCAAGCGGAACGTCCGTGCCCCAGTAGTTGTAGACGGCCTGCAGGCAGGTGGGACCGCAGGTCGTCTCGTCCGGCTGCGGCAGCATCGTGAGCGGCAGGCGCAGCGTGATGGGATGCATGAAACGGTTCTCCCCAAGAAACGTCATGGGCCTGTCGGGCAGACGGGGCGGCGCCGGCCTAGCGTGTCCACACCACGCGCAACAGGTTCTCCTGCTCGTTGTAGTGGTATTCCAGTTCGCCTTGGTAGGCGTGATGCAGCGCTTCGCCGATGCCGCGGGCGAGATGGATGTCGGTGGTGGTAATCAGGAGGCCGTCATCCTCGTCCTCGATTTTCATGATCCGCTTCAATGGATGCTCGGCCTTGGCGTGCGCTTCTTCGTTTCTGGCCAGGTGCAGCAACTCCTCGCGGTGATCCTTGAAGAACGGGCCGTTCACGCTCACATATCCGGCCGGGTAGTCGTCATGAATGCGGTGACACGCCGGGCACATTTCCTCATGGGCCTGGACGGGTTTCACCAGCCATTGCCAGCGGCCATCGTGGAATACGGCACCGCATTGCGGACAGACCGTGGGTTCCGGCAGCTTGTGCTTGGCCTTGTAGGCGTCGTGCCGGGTTTCCTGGACCAGACGATCGCGACGGACGGGGTGGAAGTCGGTGAATCGGGATTTCATGTTGCGCTCCTTCAGTGATGACAAAAAGATATGCTTACATCCACTCTTTTTCCGCGGCTGGGCGCTGTTCGCCCCACAGCGCGCCGGGCGGCAGATCGAGCAGGGAATAGGCGCCTGCCTGCAGCGACGGCAATGCGCGTGCGGCGGCCAGCATCATCCGCGCAGCCAGTCCCGCCTCGTCGTAGCGGGCTTCCAGCAGGAAGGACGCATGGCCGGTTTGGCCAGCTGCAGCGCGGCGTTCCAGCAGCACGCCCCGGTTGGTTTCTTCCAGCGCGGCAATACTGGGTACCGAGAACACCCGCGTCTCCTCATCGCAAAAGAGGGGATCGTTGATGAGGGCGTTCTCCACCTCGGTTGCATTGGCCGACGGTTCCAGTTCGACATAGACATAGCGCTGACGGCGGCCTTCAAGGGACTGAAGCTCTGTCGCCAGCGCCTGTTTCACTCCCTTGATGCCTGCCGCCGCCAGGGTATGGTGCAGGCTGGTTCCGGTGTGCAGGCTGGTTTCCGTATGCCCGCGCGGCGCCAGCAGCGCGAACTGGCTGCGGAAGAGGGAGAGGGCGCCGGGATCGCAGCCCGCGCCGACGATGGCGGGCAGCTTGTGGCGCAGTGCGTCACGATGAATTTCCGCCTTGTGGCCAAGGAAGGATTCGCCATGAAGGCGGGCGCATTCGACCACGGGGATGCGGCTTTGCAGCAGGCCTTGCGCAACGCCCATGACTGCATCGACCGGAACGCAGATGAGCGCGGCATCCACGTTGCCGAGTTCGCTGACATGGGTCACGGCCGGCGCCTTCAGCCAGGGTGCCCCTGTGCTTTCCGGCCGCCGCACCACGCCTGCCAGTTCAGCAGCCTGATCGGCAGCGATGACCTCGGTGCATTTGCGCCCCAGACGTCCCAACCCGATGATGGCAAGCCGAATTTTTTTCATGTTGTTACGCCGGCATGATGGACGCGGTCCGTATGTAAAAAACGCTCTTGTTATTCATATTAGGACGCGCGAGGCGCGCTGCGCGAATTACCGCGACGGCTTTCAGCAGGCCCGGGCAATAGAAGCGACGCCTACCCTCGCCACCGCGGCCGGCTAGGCCTTGTGTTCCAGTGCAATCCCGGCCGGTTCGACGATCACGCCCAGTGCAAGCACCACCAGCCCCGCCCATATTTCGGGCGCCGGGCCATCACATGGCCACCCAGCACCGCCAGGGCGGCCGCCAGCACACGTCTTGTTCGCCGTGTTCTCAACATGCAGAGGTTCCTCCATCCTTGGCCGGACTACTCGTAGCGCAGAAATTCTTCGGCGGGCATATCGGCGCCAGATCGCTCGATCAGCGACTCGATCACCGGCAACAGCGTATCGTCTTCGTCGTCTTCCAGTGGGCCACCGCCCACCAACCGGGCACACGGTCCCCCAGAAAGGAATTCCGGACTGTCGCAAGCGTTGGCGGATTTTCGCTGTTCTCGTCGTTTACCAGCCGTTCGATCGCGCGCGAGAGCGGTTCGCTGGCGTTGACCTGCGCGAAATCGACGGCCAGTACGGTGGCGCCGAACGCCTCGATGAGGGCGTCCAGTTCGTCGAGGAACGATTCGCTGACGTCGAAGTGATGCATGCGCTCGGCCTCGTTGAAATCGGCAGGCAGCAGGTCGCCGAGAAAGCGGCACACCGCCATGAGCGTGACGGGCTGCTCGCACTCCGGATTGTTGATCCGGCTATTGAGCAACGCCGACAGATGCGGGCTGACGCGACTGGCGACATCGATGGAATTACGGGGCATGGCTTTTCCTGTTTGTCTGCGGGGCAAAAGGCAGGATCATGAATTTTTCAACCCCGTTGCCTATATCAATGTATAGCAAATGGTTTTCCGGTCTCGCGCCATGCAGTGAATGTGGTGCATGATTGAATCAACGGACATCCAGCCGAAGGCGATGAACACCAGCCACCCTCAGCACGTTTCAGCCCGGCCTGACGAGATTGCTTCCCTCGAGGCCAAGCTCGCTCTCCTCGGACAGCCGGACGCCTATCCGGAGGCGACCGCGCGGGTGGACGCGCTGGAGACCCACATGTCCTGGGTTTTTCTCACCGATACCCATGCTTACAAGTTGAAGAAGCCGGTGCGCTATCCCTATCTCGATTTCAGCACGCTCGAGGCACGGCGCCTGGACTGCGAACGGGAGGCGAGGCTCAACCGCCGCCTGGCGCCCGAGGTCTACCTCGGGACGGTGCCGCTGGTACTCGATGCAGCAGGGTGCCTGCACCTGGGCGGGGAAGGGGAGACAGTCGACTGGCTGGTGCGGATGCGGCGGCTGCCGGCGGATCGCATGCTCGATCATCTGCTTCGCAGGGAGACGGTCACGCAGCCCGAAATCACCCGGCTGGCCCGTCGGCTGGCCCGCTTCTATGCCACGGCTGCGGTGGAGTCGATCACGCCTGAGGCCTATCGGCAGAGCCTCGCTGCGTGGCTCGGGGACAACCTGCGCGAACTGGCCAGCTCGGAATTTGGCCTTGATCCGGACGTGGGGGCGGCGCTGGCCCACTCCCAGTTAGGTTTCCTGCAAAACCACGCCAACTTGTTCGATGCCCGCGTGCGGCAGGGCCGCATCGTCGAGGGCCACGGCGACCTGCGGCCGGAGCATGTGTGCCTGCTGCCCGAACCCGCTGTTATCGATTGCCTGGAGTTCAACCGCGCGTACCGTATCCTCGATCCGGCCGACGAACTGGGCTATCTGGCGCTCGAATGTGAGCGGTTGCATGCCCCGCAGGTGGGGCGCTGGCTGCTGGAGGCGTATCGCGAAGCGAGCAGCGATGCGCCTCCCGATGCCTTGATCCACTTCTATCAGAGCTGCCGGGCGGTGCTGCGCGCCAAACTCGCGCTGTGGCACCTGCGGGACGATGGGCGGCATCCGCCTGGCCATTGGGTTGCAACGGCCAGGGACTATCTCGAACTGGCGCAGCAGCATGCCGAGCAGGCGGCAGGCTGACGCCTGCTCAGTCCTGCAGTAGCTCGACCAGTGAACCGCCACTGTGCAGGCGGCTAATCGCCTCGGCGACCAGCGGTCTCGAATCCAGCACCTCGACCCGCTGGCCGACCAGCGCCGGCGGCAGCCGGAAGGGCGGAATGGCATTGGTGACCAACACTTTCTCCAGGGCCGGGTCGGCCAGCACTGTGCCTGCCGCGCCGGCGAACACGCCGTGGCTGGCTGCGGCCCATACCCGCGTCGCCCCCAGCGCCTTGCAAGCGGCGGCGGCGCGGGCCAGGGTGGTGCCGCTGCTGATGAGGTCGTCGATGATGAGGGCGGTCATGCCGCCGACCTCGCCTACCACCGCCTCGCCGGACACCACGCCTTCGCTGCGGCGCTTTTCCATGAAGGCGGACCCGACGGGCCGGCCGAGCGCGCGGGCCAGGGCGTCGCGCAAGGCATCCGCACGCTTGACGCCGCCGGCATCCGGCGACACCACCACGACGGGTCCGTCCCCCAGCCGTGCCGTGAACCAGGCGACGAACAGGCCGCGGGCTTCCAGATGCTCGGCCGGGATGCGGAAGGCATTCTGGTAGGCGGCCAGGTTGTGCACGTCGAGCGTCACCACCCGATCGGTGCCCACCGCCTCGAACAGTTGCGCGACATAGCGGCTGCTGACCGGGTCGCGCGGCTTGGTGCGGCGGTCCTTGCGGGAATAGGCGAGATAGGGACAGACCGCGGTGACCCGGGCGGCCGAGGCGTCCTTCAGCGCGCCGATGAAGAACAGCAGGCGGACCAGCTTGTCGTTGGCGCTGATGCCCGGCTCGCCGTAGAGCGAATGGATCACATACACGTCACGACCGCGCACGTTTTCCAGCGGCCGCGCCTTGTGCTCGCCGTCCTCGAATTCGCGTTCCTCGTGGCGTGAAAGCGGCAGACTCAGCACCGCGGCCACCCCCTCGCCGTAGGCGCGGCTGGCATTCAGCGCGAACAGGCAGAGATCATTCATCGAACTGTCTCCTGGCTATTTAAGGATACTGGTATCGTTTTAATAATATGCCAGACTTGAATGAAGCATTTGCCTACGAGAAAGGCGAGAACCATGCAACCCAAGGAATGTTTCTACAAGGCACAGTTCGGTTATTGCTGGCTGGAGGGTGAGCAGTGGCTGTTCCAGGCGGTGGATGTGAGCGAAAAGCCAGTGGGCGAACCCATCAAGGTCGAACTGGCTGAACTGCTCTTCCATCATGACGAAGACGAAGAACTGCACTAGCACGGTGGACTGAACGCTTCGCCTGTACTGGATGGGGAGATGCCCTATGAATGCCGTGACGGAGCCGCCGGGGCGATCGCGCTGGCCGCCGCAGGCGGGCGACGCGCTGCTGCTCGTCGATGTGCAGAACGACTTCCTGTCGGGCGGTAGCTTGGCAGTACCATGCGGCGGCGAAGTGTTGCCGGTGCTCAATCGCTATATCGGCGGGTTCATGGCGCAGGGCCTGCCGATCTATGCCACGCGCGACTGGCATCCGGCGCGGCATTGCTCGTTTCGCGCGCAGGGCGGGCCATGGCCGCCGCATTGCATCGCGGACACGCACGGCGCGGCATTCGCGGCCGGGCTCAGGCTGCCGCCTGACGCCACGGTGATTTCCAAGGCGACCACGGAGGATCAGGATGCCTATTCCGGCTTCCAGGGAACGGACCTTGATCGCCGCCTGCGTGCCGCGAACATCCGCCGCCTGTTCGTGGGCGGGCTGGCGACCGACTACTGCGTGCTCAACAGCGTGCGCGATGCGCTGCGGCTCGGCTACGCGGTGATGCTGCTGACCGATGCAATCCGCGCGGTGGACGTCCAGTCCGGCGACGGTCAGCGCGCCGAAGCGGAGATGGTGCGCCTCGGCGCACAAGGCCTGGCCCTGCAAGACGAGCGCACATGAACCCGGCAACCAGCGTTCTGCTCACCGATCTGTATCAACTTACCATGCTGCAGGGCTACCACGAGGCCGGCATGGCGGACACCGCCGTGTTCGAGTTCTTCGTGCGCAGGCTGCGCCCGGAGCGCGGTTTCCTGCTGGCGGCGGGACTCGAACAGTCTTTGGCATTCATCGAGCAGATGCGTTTCGCACCGGACGAACTGGAGTGGCTGGCATCGACCCGGCGATTCGGCAAGGATTTCCTTGCCTCGCTGGAAACGCTGCGCTTCACCGGCGACGTGCATGCGATGCCGGAAGGCACGGTGTTCTTCCCCAACGAGCCGATCCTGCGCGTGACCGCGCCGATCGCGCAGGCGCAACTGGTGGAGACGCGGCTCATCAACCTGCTGCATTTCGAGACCCTGATCGCGTCCAAGGCCGCGCGTTCGGTGCTGATGGCGCCGGACAAGCTGCTGGTGGACTTCGGCCTGCGCCGCGCCCATGGCGCGGAGGCGGGCCTGCTGGCGGCGCGCGCGAGCTATCTCGCCGGCTTTTCCGGCACCTCGACGGTACTGGCCGGCCAGCAGTTCGGCATTCCGCTGTTCGGCACCATGGCGCATTCCTTCATCCAGGCGCACGACGACGAGGCGCTGGCCTTCGAGCATTTCGCCCATGCCCAGCCCGACAACGTGGTGCTGCTGATCGATACCTGGGACACCGAGGTTGCGGCGCATAAGGTGGTGGCGCTGGCCCCGCGTCTGGCTGCTGCCGGCATCCGCATCAAGGGTGTGCGCATCGATTCCGGCGATCTCGCCGAGCATGCCCGCCGGGTTCGCGCCATCCTCGACGCCGGTGGGCTGAATGACGTCATCATCTTTGCCAGCGGCGACCTCGACGAGTTTGCGCTGCGCGACATGCTCGCCGCCGGCGCCCCGGTGGATGGCTTCGGCGTCGGCACCCACCTGGATACGTCGAGCGATCTGCCTTACCTCGATTGTGCCTACAAATTGCAGGAATATGCCGGCCGCGCACGCCGCAAGCGCTCCGAAGGCAAGGCCACCTGGCCCGGGCGCAAGCAGGTGTACCGCCAGCATGACGCCGATGGCCGCATGGCCCGCGACGTCGTCACGCTGGAAAGCGACGCCCAGCCGGGCGAGCCGCTGCTGGTTCCGGTGATGCGGGGCGGGCGCCGCCTGGCGCAGGCGCCACACTTGCTGGACATCCGTCGCCATGCCGCGGCAAACCTCGCGCGGCTGCCGGAGTCCTTGCGCCGTCTGGAATCCTTCGACTATCCGGTGGAAATTTCCCCTGCGCTGCACGAACTCGCTGCGGAGGTCGACCGCAGCACCTGACCTTGCCAAAAGTGACTACATTGAAAACATGACAACAATCCTGCCGCTTTCCCCAGACCGCCTCTATCGCCCCTGCGATGTCGAGCGGTTCACGTTCACGACCACTGCCGAGCTCGACGACCTGACCGAGGGCATCGGCCAGATGCGCGCCATCGACGCGGCGCATTTCGGCATCGGCATGCGCCATGCAGGCTACAACCTCTACGTCATGGGGCAGCCCGGCAGCGGCAAGCGCACGCTGATCCGGCAGCTGCTCGATCAGCGTGTGGACAAAGAGGCCAAGCCGGCCGACTGGTGCTATGTCCACAATTTCAGCCAGCCGCACAAGCCGCGCGCGATCCGGCTTCCCGCCGGAATGGGGGCGCGCCTGCATGCCGACATGCAGCAACTGGTGGCGGAACTCCAGGCCACGATTCCGGCGGTGTTCGAAGGTGAGGAATACCGCCGCCGCCTGAATCAGATCGACGAGGAATACGGCGAACGGCAGACGCAGGCGTTCGGCGAGGTGGGCGATGAGGCCGTCAAGCATGGCATCGTGCTGATCCGCACGCCGAATGGCTTCTCGTTTGCGCCGGCCAAGGACGACGAGGTGATGAGCCCGGACGACTTTGAGAAGTTGCCTGCAGAGGAGAAGACGCGTATCGAGCAGGTGATTGCCAGTCTGCAGGAGCAGCTGGAAAAGGTCATCCGTCAGGTCCATCAATGGCGGCGCGAACGCATCGAGCGCGTGCGCAAGCTCAACGAGGAGGTGGTCCTGTTCGCTACCGGTCACCAGATCGACGCCCTGCGCAGCGATTATGCGGATTACCCGACGGTATGCAGCTATCTCAACGAGGTGCAGCAGAACGTCATCGAGAGCATGGATGAGTTCCGCCATCCCAAGGAAGCCTTGTCCGGCCTCGCCGCCCTCACCAGCGAATTGCCCAATTTCAGCCGCTTTCTCGTCAATCTTCTGGTGGGGCGGGATGGGACTAAAGGTGCACCGGTGGTCTACGAGGAACACCCCACCTACCAGAACCTGCTCGGACGGGTCGAGCACGTTTCTCAACTTGGCGCATTGGTCACCAATTTCCTGCTGATCAAGCCGGGCGCGCTGCATCAGGCCAACGGCGGCTACCTGCTGCTGGATGCCTTCAAGCTGCTGTCGCAGCCGTTTTCGTGGGAAGGCCTGAAGCGCGCGCTTTCGACCCATGAAATCCGCATCGAGTCGCTCGGCCAGATGTACAGCCTGGTCAGCACCGTGTCGCTGGACCCGGAGCCGATCCCGCTCGACACCAAGGTGATCCTGATCGGCAACCGCCTGCTGTACTACCTGCTCGCCCAGTACGATCCCGAGTTCGGCGAACTGTTCAAGGTGGCGGCGGACTTCGAGGACGAAGTCGAGCGTAGTGCCGACAACGACCTGTTGTACGCACGTCTGGTCGCAACCCTGGTGCGGCGCGACAAGCTGCGGCCGTTCGACCGCGGCGCGGTGGCGCGCGTGATCGAGCATAGCGCACGGCGTGCGGAGGATGCGGAGAGGCTCTCCACCCACATGGAGAGCCTGGCCGACCTGGTGCGCGAGGCGGATTACTGGGCGGTTCAGGACACGCGCGAAGTGGTGGCGCGTGCCGACGTCGAGCGCGCGATCGAGGCGCAGATCAAGCGTTCCGACCGCCTGCGCGAACGCTCGCACGAAGCCATCCTACGCGGCATCCTGCACATCGACACCGAGGGCGAGCAGGTGGGGCAGGTGAACGGCCTGTCGGTGTTCCAACTCGGCGACTTCAGCTTCGCCCAGCCGTCGCGCATCACCGCCAACACCCGCCTTGGCGAAGGCGAACTGGTCGACATCCAGCGCGAGGTCAAACTGGGCGGTTCGATCCACTCCAAGGGCGTGCTCATCCTGTCCTCCTTCCTGGCGTCGCGCTATGCCGCCGAGCAGCCGCTTTCGCTGTCGGCCAGCCTGGTGTTCGAGCAGACCTACGGCCAGGTGGAAGGCGACAGCGCCTCGGTGGCCGAACTGTGCGCACTGCTGTCTTCGCTGGCGAACGCGCCGATCCGGCAGTCGCTGGCGGTGACCGGCTCGGTCGACCAGTTTGGCCGGGTGCAGGCGATCGGCGCGGTGAACGAAAAGATCGAGGGCTACTTCGACATCTGCAGCAAGCGCGGCCTTTCCGGCCAGCAGGGGGTGCTGATTCCCGCGTCCAACGTGGCGCACCTGATGTTGCGCCGCGATGTGGTCGAGGCTGCAGCAGCAGGCCGCTTCCACGTCTATGCGGTGGGAACGGTGGATGAAGCGCTCGAACTGCTGACCGGCGTACCCGTCGGCCTGCCCGATACCGAGGGCAGCATCAATCAGCGCGTGGCGCAGCGGCTCAAGCATCTGGCCGAACTGCGGCGCGCCTATGCAAAAAAGACCCCATCCGGCTCTGGAGGCAAGCATGAGCCTGACGCTGCATGAATGGCCTGCCGTTCCCAGGATATGGGTGGCGCTCGACGAATCGCCGCGCAGCATCGCCGCACTGACCGCGGCTGCCGACCTGGCGGCGGGACTCGACGCGGAACTGGCCGGGCTATTCGTCGAAGACATCAATCTGCAACACCTGATCGGCCTGCCCTTCGCGCGCGAATTCAGCTTGTTGTCGGGAGCAGGCCGCCCGCTGTCGCAGGGAGACGTGGAGCGCACCTGGCGACGCGAGGCGGAAGCCCTGCAGCGCCGGCTGGCCGAGGCTGCGGGGACCTTGCGCTTGCGGTGGTCGTTTCATGTTGCACGCGGTAGGGTCTCTACAGAAGTGAATACCCTGGCCCAGGCATTCGACCTGATCGTGCTGGGCAGACGGTCGGGCATCCAGGTCATGACCGTTTCCCGGACCACGACCGGTCAAGCGGGCAACCGACCGAAAACCGGGCCGGTGCTGGTGCTGTTCGATGAGGGTTCGACCTCCACTCGAAATCTGGACTTGGGCATCATGCTGGCAAGACGCAATGGCGCCGAGTTGCTGCTGTTGATCGACGCGGAAAACGAGGATGCGTACCGGGTGGCCTGCGCTGCGGCCCAGCTCGCGCTGAAGGCGCGGGAAATCAGCGGACGCTGCGTGTGGCTAAGCGGGATAAATGGGTCTAAGTTGATTCAAGTGGCCCGTCGTGAAGAGGCGGGCTACCTGGTATTGCCCGACAAGGAGCGCTTCCTCAAGACGGAAGGCCTGGACCGGGTGCTGGATGAGATCGAGTGCCCGATTGTATTGACCGGATGAGACGGAGGATAAGCCGACAAAAAAATCGGTCCCAGCCGATGGATACATAACCTGAACGGAAGGATGACAAGATGAAAACGCCGCTGCAAATCACGTTTCGCGATATCGAGCATTCCGACGCGCTGGAGACGCATATCCGGGAAAAGGCTGAAAAACTGGAGACTTTCTTCGAGCCCATCATGTCCTGCCGGGTGGTGGTGGAAATGCCGCACCAGCACAAGCATCAGGGAAGATTCTTCAACGTGCGCATCGACATCGGCGTGCCGGGCAGCGAAATCGTGGTGAACCGCGATCGGCATGAAGATATCTATGTCGCCCTGCGCGACGCCTTCGATGCGGCCAGGCGCCAGCTCGACGACTATTCCCGGCGCCTGCGCCGCGAAACCAAGACCCACGATACGGAATACATCGGCGAGGTGGTGCGCCTCTATCCCGACGAGGGGTATGGCTTCATCCGGCGCACCGACGGCGACGAACTGTATTTCAATGCCGACAATCTGGTGAATGCCACGCTCACCCAGCTCGACGAGGGCGACGCCGTGAAATTCATCGAGGACCGGTCTATTGCCGACAGCTTGCAGGCCAAGCGCGTGAGCGTCGGCCAGCACCACCTGCCGGAGTAGATTAGGCGGTGCGGCGGCGCATGGCCCGGTGCCGGAGGCGCAAGCCCTCGCGCACCAACGCCGCCTCGAACTCGGCAAAGACGGACGCCGGCTGCCCGTCGGCAGCCCATACCTGTTGCAGTTGGACAAGCGCGCGGTCGGCGTCATGGACAGGAGGGTGCAGATAGCCCAGCGCTTTTGCCGCAGCCAGGGCCAGAGGCGACAGCGGCGGCTCGGCGCGGGACCAGATGCCGCGCAGTTCGCGCAGGAAGATGCCGACAGTGATGTCGCCGATGCCCTTGCCCAGGGCCTTGAGCCGGTTTTCCAGGTCGCGCGGATCGGCGGCCGCGTCATGCAGGGCATCGAGGTTGCCGCCGTAATCGCGCATCAGCGCGTCACACGCATCGAGCAGCTTGGTGGCGGTTTTGTAGTCGTAGCGTACATAGCCGCCGGCATCGAGGATGGCCACCAGGCCGTCCCAGCCGGTTGCCAGGATACGCCCTGGCGTGAGCACGCCGCGGGCGGCGAATTTGCGCCAGGTGCGGCTGGCGAGCGATTCCGAAATGCGCGTGCCGTAGAGAACGGCGGCGAGAAACCACTTGAAGCGTTCGCCCGCGTCGGGCGCGCCGAGTTCGATGCCGAGTTCGCTGGCGGAGCGGCCGCCGCGGCTTTGCACCAGTTCGCCTGGGGCAATTCTGCTCATGGCATGGGCTCGTATACCAGCCGGCCGGCCTGGCGCTGGAGGGCGGTGCCCAGTTCGCCGCACAGCCTTTCCATGCGGGCGGCGATGGCCTCGAAGTCCTCATCGCGTGCCAGCGCGACGCGTGCGATGTCGAGCGTCACCGGAACCAGTTCGATGCGCTGCAGCCGTCCCTGGTCGACCATCAGCTTGAACAGGCAGGAATGGTCGTTGCGCAGCACGGGATCGACGGCATAGTCGTCGATGAAGTCGCCGGTGTCATAAAGAATGGGTTTGCCCTGGTGGATCTCGATGCCCTGGCAGAGGTGCGCGCTGTGGCCGTAGACCACGTCCGCGCCGAGTTCGATCACGCGCCGGGCGAAACGGCGGAAGTCCGCGGCAGGGCGCTCGACGAAATTGGCGCCCCAGTGGTTCGAGAAAACGACCCAGCCGGCGCCCGCCGCCCGCGCGCGCCCGATCGCGTCCGCCACGCGCGCCAGCGTATCCGCCTCCAGCGAAACCTCCAGATAGTGCGTGCCGGGATGCTGCCCGGCGGCGGCGAAGTCCGGCTGGTTGTCGGTGCAGGCGAGCAGCGCCACCCGGCAGGGCGATGCGCCGTGCACCTCCAGCACGGCGGGCGCGGCGGCCCCCGCGAGATCGAGGCCGGCGCCGGCGTGACGGATGCCGGCGGCGTCCAGCGTGCGCAGCGTGTCGCGCAGGCCCCGCACCTCGAAGTCCAGCACGTGGTTGTTGGCCAGCGCGCAGGCGTCGATGCGCGCCGCCTGCAGGAAACGCACGGCACCGGGGTCGGCACGGAAGTGGAACAGCTTCCAGCTGCGCATCCACGGCTGCGCATGCCGGGTCAGCGCGCATTCCAGGTTGGCGATGCGCAGGTCCGCCTGCAAGAGGTGCGGCAGCACGTCGCCCCACATGTCCTGCGGGCGCATGCGTTTGAGCGCCGCGTCGACGCCGCGGCCGAGCATGACATCGCCGATCAGGGCCAGGGTGAACATGGCTACATGGTGCGCTTGAGCAGACGCCGCAGCGCTGCCAACGGGCGGGTGTTGAGCACGTCGTCCTTTTCCAGCCAGCCGCGCCGTGCCTGACCGACGCCATACCGGAGATTGGCGAAATCGAAGGTGCTGTGCGCGTCGGAATTGACGCTGACCCGCACGCCTTCCTCCTTCGCCATCTGGCAGTGGCTATCCAGCAGATCCAGGCGATCCGGGTGGGCGTTGAGTTCGAGGAAGCAGCCGCGACTTTTGGCATGGCGAATGAGGCGCAGCATGTCGACGTCGTAGGGTTCGCGCTGCTCGATCAGGCGTCCGCTGGGATGTGCCAGCAGCGTGAAGTGGGGGTGATCCATCGCGCGCAGGATGCGCTCGGTCTGCTTCGCGCGCGACAGGTGGAACTGGCTGTGAACCGCCCCCACCACCAGGTCGAGCCTGCCCAGTACGTCATCCGGCAGGTCGAGGCTGCCATCCTCCAGGATGTCGACCTCGATGCCCTTCAGCAGCGTGATGCCGTCGAGTTCCGCGTTGAGGCGGTCGATCTCGTCGCACTGGCGCGCCAGCCGCTGCGGATCGAGGCCGTGCGCCACGGTGAGGCGGCGCGAGTGCTCGGTGATGGCGAGATAGTGCAGCCCCCATCCCTTCGCGGCGAGCGCCATCTCGCGCAGGCTGTCGTGGCCGTCGGTGGCCTTGGTGTGCGCGTGCAGGTCGCCGCGCAGGTCGGACAGCTCCACCAGCTTCGGCAGGCGGCCTTCGCGCGCCGCCTCGATTTCGCCGCGGTCTTCGCGCAGTTCCGGCGGGATGTAGGGCAGGCCGACACACTTATATACGGAGGCTTCGCTGTCGCCGGCAATGCGCTCGCTGCCGCGGAACACCCCGTATTCGTTGATCTTGAGGCCGAGTTTTTGCGCGAGGCGGCGGATTGCTATGTTGTGTGCCTTGGAGCCGGTGAAGTAATGCAGCGCCGCGCCATAGGCCTGTTGCGCCACCACCCGCAGGTCGACCTGCAGGCCGCTCTTGAGGATGACGCTGGCGCGCGTGCTGCCGGCCGAGAGCACGTCGGCCACTTCATCGTAGGCGGTGAAATACGGCATCACCGGGCTGTCAGCCGCAGCGGTGACCAGGATGTCGAGGTCGCCCACCGTCTCGCGCATGCGGCGGAAACTGCCGGCCACCGTCACCTGATCGACGCCGGGTACGGCCTGCAGGAACGCGGTGAGCGTCCCGGCATACTGCGCCGCCACCGCCAGCTTGACGCGGCGCGCCTGGCTGACGTGGGCTTCCACCGCCTGCAGGATGTTGAGCTCGGTTTTTTCGCCGAAGCCGGGCAGGGCGCGGATACGGCCGTCGCGTGCCGCCCGGTACAGCTGCTCGACGGTCTGCACCTCAAGGTCGTGGTACAGCGCCTTGACGCGCTTCGGTCCCAGGCCGGGAATCTGCAGCAGTTCGGTGACCGCCGGCGGCAGTTCCTTCCGCAAACGTTCGAGCAGGCTGCAGCGGCCGGTGTCGACGATT
>Ga0208957_1000920_pt1 | contig 17621 bp, 14 predicted proteins | sample RifOxyA1_FD_184029 | JGI IMG/M metagenome (GOLD analysis project Ga0208957, IMG submission 184029) | Groundwater microbial communities from Rifle, Colorado - Rifle Oxygen_injection A1 (SPAdes) | ecosystem: Environmental > Aquatic > Deep subsurface > Groundwater | place: Rifle, Colorado, United... | reverse complement strand
TGCGGCCCGATGTAGGCGAAACGCATGGTTTGCCAGTCGATCTTCCAGGGGATGGCCTTGGTCGATTCCAGCAGGGTCTTGTAGACCGCGCTGTCGATTTCCGTGTCTTTTGAACTGTCAGTCATTGTGGAGGCACCCGATCTGCAGGGAAATATGTTCCGCGCCGCTCAGCATACTACGACGCTTCGAGGCGATGGGATTCCGCCCGCCCGGGAGGTGACCATACACTTCAGACGCGCGAAGCGCGAGCAAAAAGCTGCAGCAGATGCGCCGGCTCGTCATAGACAATCCGCTTCCCGGCACGCAGGTCGCGGCGCATCAGACGGATCATGCGGTCCAGCACGTCTTCCGGAAAGCTTTCCGCTGCCTGGCCCGAGACCTCCGCCAGGCGCCCGGCGATCACGGCCGCATCGCTGACGACCGGGCAGATGCGGTACCGGTAGGTGCCGCCGATGGCTTCCGGCGGCAGGTCCATGAAGCGCCCCGCCTGCTGGCGGAAAAAGCTCAACGGCAGGCGGTAGGCGTTGTTGCCCAGTATCGGAAGGTCGTCGGGGACCGGCTCCTCCTCGTCCAGTACCTGAAGCCGCGTGGCCAGCTGCAGCAGCTGATCCAGGCGGTAGCTCGCCTGCATGTGGGGATTGCCCACGCGTACCAGATTGGCGATCAATTCGCCCAGCGAGGCATGGCCGATGATCGCCGCCCGCTTGGGCAGCCCGCCCCAAGCGCCATCCGCGCCGTTGAGCAGCGCCTCGATCACGGCCGCATTCTCGAAGCCGCCGCCGGCATGCATGTGTACCAGTAGTTTCAGCGGCGGCGGCAGGAAACTGCGGGCCACCGCGACGAACGCGCCCACCTGGAAGGGCAGGTAAGTTCCACGGTCATCTTCGATGCTGATACCTTCGATGGCCTGTTCGGCCAGCAGGCTCAGGATGGAACAGGCCGTATCGGGATCTTCCGCGAAGGCATCGCAGCCGTCCACGATATTGATCAGGATGCGCGGCTTGCCGCCGTCGTCGCCGCGGATGTTGGCATTGAGCCACGCGATGCTGGCCGGCAGGCTGCGGCGCAGTGTCGCCAGGTCATACTGCCCGGCCATGCCCGCCTTGCTCAGATAGATTTCGTGCAGGGTGTTGGGCACGCCATAGGCCTGCAGCTTGCGCTGCGAAGGCGAGGGCGTGAAGGTGCCGTCGGCCGTTGCGATGCCGATGTCGGTGAATGCGAAGCAGCTGTTCATGTCGGCCTGGTGGTCGCGCAGATACATCATGAAATCGTCGTCGACCTCCAGTTCATCCGGCATGGCGTAATCCAGCGTGCCCAGCAGGATGTTGCGGAAGCCGAACTCGCGCAGTCTGGGGAGAATGGCCAGCTTGTCTGCGAGCGTCTGGCCCATGCGTGCGCCAACGGGGTTTTCCCGCAGGGAGAGGTCGATCAGATACGGCTGGATATTGCGGAGCCTGTCGATTTTTTCCTGTGCCCCGGCCAGAATGGCGTGGGCCTGGGTGAACGTATCGGGTGAACGAGGCATGGTTATTCCGGACTAATGAATGGGTTGAGGACGAATAGTCGGCGACAATGCAAATGTGGCTACTTTCCATTGTGGAACGGCTTTTGTCATTTGCGCTATCCGGCGGTTGGCAGCGTGCCGGCATTCACGGCCGCAGAGGCTAGAATAGGGGCAGCCTGTAGGCCGCTCCAGGGAACGATCCGTGACTCGACAGGATATGCAGCGAGAAATCCTATGCAGCAACAATGAAGCCCTCATGACCGATCCGGATCGGCTGCCCCGCCCCATGGCTGCGCTTGCATGAAGACGAATAGCCCCGTTTCCCTGAACAACGTTCTGGACCTGCTGCTCGACGCCATCTGCGTCGTGGATATGCAGGGGCACTTTGTGTTCGTCAGCGCCGCGTGCGAACGCATCTTCGGCTACACCCCCGAAGAGATGATCGGCAAGCCGATGATCGATTTTGTGTTTCATGAAGACCGGCCGCGGACGCTGCAGACCGCCGCCGAGATCGTCGCCGGCCACCCCCAGCCCCATTTCGAGAACCGCTATGTACGCAAGGACGGCCAGATCGTCCATGTCATGTGGTCGGCCCGATGGTCCGAGACGGATCAGGTACGGGTCGCCGTGGCACGCGACGTGACCCAACGCAAGCGTGCCGACTCCATGCAGGCGGCCCTGTACGCCATTTCCGAGGCCGCGCACTGGGCGGAGGATCTCGTCACCCTGTTTCAGCAAATCCATCAAATCATCGGTGGCTTGCTGCCCGCCGCCAATTTCTTCGTGTCGCTTTACGATGAAGACAAGGACGCGTTGAGCTTTCCGTATCTGGTCGACGAACACGACCCGTCGCACAGGGAACCGGATGCGGCGGCGCTGAGCGAGGAGATCATCCGGGGCGGGCAAATTTTGCTGCTGACGCCCGATGCCAAGGGAAATTCATTGAACTGGCTGGGCGTTCCGCTCAATGCGAAGAAGGGCGTCATCGGGGCCCTCGTGGTGAAGAACTATCATGCCGAGGCCCGCTATACCGTGGAAGATGTCGAGCTGCTGCAGTTTGTCGCCAACCAGGTTGCGCCCGTGGTCGAGCGCAAGCAGATGGAAGCCTGGCTACAGCACATCGCGCGCCACGACCCGCTGACCGGCCTGCCCAACCGCGAACTGTTCCATGATCGCCTGCAGGCCGCGCTGCGCTACGCAGAACGGCACCGAACCCCGCTTGCCCTGCTTTATCTCGACCTGGACAAATTCAAACAGGTCAACGACGCGCTGGGGCATCCCGTCGGCGACCTTCTCCTGCAGGAAGTGGCCCATCGCCTCAAGCAGTGCGTACGCGAATCGGACACCATCGGCCGCGTCGGCGGCGACGAGTTCCTGGTGCTGCTCAATGACGTTTCGCCTCCGGAGTGCGCCCTGGTCGTCGCCGAAAAAATCCGGATAGCCCTCGACCGGCCTTTTGATCTGGCCGGGCATCGGGTACACGTCCCGCCGAGCATCGGCATCGCGCTGTATCCCGAACATGCCGGCGATTACACGCAACTGATCCGCCATGCCGACCAGGCGATGTATGAAGCCAAGCGGAACGGCGGCAACCGTTTCCAGGTGTCAACCCTGCCCGCTAGCCAGAAGTAATCGGGGATTTCAGGCGACGGCGCTGGGAGTGCCCAGTCGCTTTGGCTGCGTAGGTAAGTCGACCGGTATCGATCCAATGCTGTCGGTCGATCCCTCAAAGGTTCAAAGGCAGGTATCCAATACAGCATCAAGCGATGGCTGAAACGGCGCATAAAAAGCTTGCTGACAGTGACGACGTTGGCTTCTTTGCTGTGTCTATTCTGAGGCCCACCAAGTGGATAGGGATGACGGCTTCTCATTCATGCCGTAGTGCTTCAATGGGGTTGAGATGAGCGGCCCTGCGCGCTGGGAAGAAGCCGAAAATCACGCCGATGGCAGCGGAAAAAAAGAAGGACAGCAGGTTGATGCTGGGATCGAACAGATAAGGCACGTCCATCAGGCCGGCAAGGAAAATGGATGCTGCGGTGGCTATGGCGATACCGATCAGTCCCCCCAGGCTAGACAGCACCACCGCCTCGATCAGGAACTGCAGCAACACTTCGCGTTCCAGTGCACCGATGGCCAGGCGGATGCCAATCTCGCGGGTGCGCTCGGTGACCGACACCAGCATGATGTTCATAATACCGATGCCGCCGACCAGCAGGCTCACCGCGGCCACCGCGCCGAGCAGCATGGTGAGGATCTTGGTGGTACTGGTCAGCGTCTCGGCGATCTGCCGGGTGTCCATCACCCGGAAATCGTCATCCTCGTTTTCGGCGATATTGCGCCGCTCGCGCAGCAGCAGAGTGAGCTGTGCCTTGGCCGCATCGATGGAGGCACCCTCCTTCACCGAGATGGTCAGCCGGTTGATGTCCTGGTTGCCGGAAAGGCGGCGCTGCACCGTACGCAGCGGCATCACCACCGAATCGTCCTGGTCGGACCCCATCGACGATTGGCCCTTGGCCTTCAGGAGGCCGATGACTTCGCAGGCAAACTGCTTGATGCGGATTTCGCTGCCGACCGGGTTCTGGCGGCCGAACAGCTTGTCGCGCACGGTCTCGCCGACCACACATACCGCCTTGCCGGACTTTTCCTCGGCTTCGGTGAAGGTGCGGCCGGCGGCGATCTCCCAATTGCCTGCCTCGAAGTAATCGTTGGTGGTGCCGGTAACGGCTGTCGACCAGTTGTTGGCCTGGTACACCGCCGTGGCGCTCTTACTGACGATGGGCGCGACCAGCCTGGCGCTGGTGATCTGGTTGCGGATAGCCTCGATGTCGGCGCTTTTGAAGGGGGCGCCCGCCTCTGCACCAGGGCCGAAACGCTGTCCTGGCAGCACTATCAGGAGGTTGCTGCCCATACTGGATATCTGGTCCGAGACCGATTGCGTCGCGCCGTTGCCTAGCGTGACCATGGTGATGACGGCGGCGACGCCGATGACAATGCCGAGGATGGTCAGGAAGGAGCGCATCAGGTTGCGCCGGATGGAGCGCAGCGCGAGCAGCAGCGTGTTCCACAACATCAGGCGCCCTCCCCGTTGCGGCGGTCGCTGTCGACCTTGCCGTCGACGAAGCGGATGACACGCTTGGCATGGGCCGCCATGTCGGGTTCGTGGGTGACCATCAGCACGGTGATGCCCTGGTCCCGGTTCAGCGCACCGATCAGGTCCATGATTTCCTCGCCGGTATGGGTGTCGAGGTTGCCGGTGGGTTCGTCGGCCAGCAGCACCGCGGGCCGGGTGACGATGGCGCGCGCGATGGCGACGCGCTGCTGCTGGCCGCCGGAGAGTTCGGCCGGGGTGTGATGCTCCCAACCCTCGAGGCCGACCTGTTTGAGCGCGGCACGCGCCGCGGCATGACGTGCGGCAGCGGGCTCGCCGCGGTAGATCAGCGGCAGCTCGACGTTCTCCAGAGCGGTAGTGCGCGACAGCAGGTTGAATCCCTGGAAAACGAAGCCGAGGTAGTTGCGCCTGAGCAGCGCGCGTTCGTTGCGCGACAGCTGCTCGACCTTCACCGCCTCGAACTCATAGCTGCCGCTGCTCGGGGTGTCGAGACAGCCGAGGATGTTCATCACGGTCGACTTGCCGGAACCGCTCGGCCCCATGACCGCGACGAAATCGCCGGCTTCGATGGCGAGATCAATGCCTTTCAGCGCCTGGAAAGCCGCCTGGCCGCTGCCGTAGGTCTTGGTAATGCCGGACAACCGGATCAGTGCGACGGCTTCGCTCATGGCTGCGTATCCAGCACATCGGTGACCACCTGCATACCGGCCTTGATGTCTCCGCCCTTGATTTCGGTCACGCGGCCGTTGGTGGCGCCGGTCTTGACGTCGATGGCGACTGGCTGGCCATCGCGCAGCACCCATACGTGCGGGGTGCCGTTGTTGACCGTCGCCTCGGTTTTCTTCGTCTGGGTTGGCGGCCGCGGCATCAACGCCCCTATCACGCCGCCGCCCGATTTCTTCTCGGTGACACCGGTGCTCGGGGGCACAAAGCGCAGGGCGGCATTCGGCACCAGCAATGCCTGCTCCCGGGTTAGCGTGGTGATCTCGGCCGTCCCGGTCATGCCGGGCCGCAGGCTGAGATCGTCGTTGGCGACTTCGAGGATGGTGAGGTAGGAAATCACCCCTTCCGATTCGCTGGCGCCGAAACTCACCCGAGTGATGACGGCACTGTACTCGCGGCCGGGCCAGGCGTCGACGCTGAAGATGGCCCGCTGTCCAGCCTTCACCCCGCCGACATCGGCTTCATCAACCTTGACCTGTAACTCCATCTTGGTCAGGTCTTCGGCCAGCTTGAACAACACCGGCGCCTGCAAGGAGGCCGCCACGGTCTGGCCGGGGTTGATCTCGCGCGACAACACCACACCATCGATGGGCGAGCGTATGCTGGCCTTCCCGAGATTGGTTTCGTCCGATTTCAGCGTCGCCCGGGCCTGGGTAACACTGGCGCGGGCGCTGGCCAAGTTGGCCTCGGCGCGTTTGAGGTTGGCCTCCCCCGAATCCATCTCGGTTTTAGACGGCACCTTGCCACCGGACAGTTGCGACACTTGCTGGTAGCGGGCCAGCGTGGCCCGCGCTTCTGCCACCGTCGCCTGCATCTGGAGTACCTGTGCCTCGGCCGCGACCAGGCTGGCGCGCGATTTCGCCACCGTATCCTGCAGTTTGGACAAATCCAGCTGGGCCAGCACCTGCCCCTTCTTCACCTCGTCGTTGTCTTCGACGTAGACCTTGTCGATGATGCCCGAGAGTTCGCTGCCGACATCAACCGTGTTGGTCGGCTGCAGATTGCCGGTGGCGGAAACCTTGACCACCAGCGTGCCGACCGTGGCCGCTTCGGTGGTGTAGCGCGGCGCGGCTGCCTCGTTTCCGGAGCTCAGGAACAGCCAGCCCACGGCGGCGATCCCGACCAGTGCGCCAGTCAGCCACAGCCAGAGTCCGGAAAACAGGCCGCCGGATTTGGTTGCGAGAAGCTGTTTCAGGGCAGGAGCCTGCCTGGCTTGCGAAGTGTTGGTATCGTTCATGGCGCGTCCTTGCTAACTGGGCGGATGTCGGCCTGTGGCGACCAGCCGCCGCCCAGTGCCTTGTACAAACGGATGAGTGCCAGCACGCCGTCGGCGCGGCTGCTGGCGAGGCTGTCCTCGGCGGACAGCACGCTGCGTTCGGTGTCGAGTACCGACTGGAAATCGATGAGTCCCGCGCTATAGCGCTGCCGCGCGAGTTCGGCCGCGTTGCGCGCCGATTCGGCAGCGATCGCCAGCGCCTCGACGCGCTCGCGGTTGCGGGCCAGCGCCACCAGCGCGTTTTCCACCTCCTGCAGCGCGGTCAGAACGGCCTGTTCATAGCTCACTTGCGCCTGTTCGCGTACCGCGTCCTGTATCTCCACCTGGGCGCGCAGGCGCCCGGCATTGAAGACGGGGCTCGTGATACCGGCAAGCAGTGACGAGGCGGCGGCGCTACCGTTGCCGAGCGCACCTGGGGTCAGCGCTTCGAGGCCGATCGACCCCGAGAGCGTGAAGGAGGGATACCGAGCCGCTTCGGCCACGCCCACACGCGCGGTTTCTGCCGCCAGCTTGCGCTCCGCGGCGCGCACGTCGGGACGCTGGCGCAGCGTATCGGCCGGGATGCCGACGGCGATCTGATCGGGTACGGTCGGCAGCTCGCCGCTTGCGGCGAGGCGCGCATGCAGCGTGCCCGGCGCACGGCCCAGCAGGATATCCAGGCCATGCTCCGATTCGGCAAGGCTGGTTTCGAGACTCGGAATCTGCGCCCGGGTCTGCTCGAGGTTGCTGCGTGCCTGCTCGACGTCCTGGCTGCTGACCAGTCCGGCCTGCGCGCGCCAGTTAGTGAGTTGCAGCGTCTCGGACTGGCTGGCGAGATTGGCGCGGGCAATGCCGAGACGGGTCTGCAGGGCACGCACCTCGACGTAGTTCAGCGCCACTTCGGACGCCAGCGATACCTGGGTATTTTCGAGACTTGCCGCCGACTCTTCGACGTCGGCCTCGGTCGCCTCGACGCTGCGGCGCACGCCGCCGAACACGTCGATCTCCCAGCTGGCGTCGAAGCCGGCGCTGAAGGCATTGCGCGCGTCGCCGCTGCCGGTCTCCTCACTCGACTGGCTGCGGCCGGCGCTGCCCGATGCGGTCACGTCGGGGAAGCGCGCGGCGGCGGCCACAGTGCTGCGGGCCCGCGCCTCGCGCAGTCTCGCCTGCGCGGTACGCAGATCGGGGCTGGCCTGCAGGGCTTCGGCGACCAGCTGGGACAGTAGTGGATCGTTCAGGCTTTGCCACCATTGGGCCAGGTCGGTTGGCGCTTCATCGCTCATTAACGGCCGGCTCGTCGTGTCAAGCCGGCTCCAGCCAGCCGGCACATTGGTCACCGGTGGAATGTAATCTGGGCCTACCGATGCACATCCCGCCAGACCGAGCAGCGCAAACGCGAATACCCAAGGTGCGATTTGGGTCGTTGTCAGTTCAATGCGTCGAATAAACATTGGAGATAAATCTGCTGAAAGGGAGGAGTCACAAGTTACTGTGCGGCGGGAGGGGCAAGCGCATGTGCACTGCGAAGCCGGACTCGCCAAGGTTCTCCGCCCGCACGCTGCCGCCATGGAGTCTGAGCACTTGCCGGGTGATGGTCAATCCCAGTCCGTAACCTTCGAAGGGCTTGGTATTGGCCGCGCGATAGAACGGCTCGAAAATGGCTTCCAGATCCGCGGGGGCAACACCGCTGCCCTGATCCTCGATGGTCAGATGGGCGAAACCGCTCTCTTCGCCGACCTTCACCTGAATGGGGCGGCCAGCCGGCGAATGCCGCACGGCATTGCGCAACACGTTCTCGACAGCGCGCCGCAGCCACTCGAAATTGCCGTCGACGGTCAGGGATTCGGGGAGGTCGAGGGTGATGTCACAACCCCTCGGGTCGGCTTCGAAGCGCGCATCCTCGGCAACATCGTGGATTAGCCTGACGAGGTCGAATGGCTCGCGTGCGAGTTGGCCCACGCCGGTGTCGAGACGGGACAGTGTCAAGAGCTCGTCGACCAGATCGTCGATTCTGCCGATATCGCGTTGAATGCGGCCAGTGAGTTCGGCCATGCGTTCCGGCTGCTGATGCATCAGGTCCGAGGCGGCCTGAAGACGCGCCAAGGGGGAGCGCAACTCGTGAGAGACGTCATGGAGCAGGCGGCGGTGGCCCTCCACGAGGTTCTGCAAGCGTTCCGCCATGCGATCAAAGTCGTGCCCCAAGTCGGACAGCTCATCCCGGCGTTTTCCCATCGCCGCGCCGACCCTTGTTGCGAGCTTGCCGTCGGCTTCCGCTTCGAAGGCTTCTTGCAGCGTCCGGATCGGGCGGGCGAAGTACAGCGCCAACAACCAGGCAAAGATCAGGCTGACGATGCTTCCCGTTGCCACGGGCACCAATGGAAACAGGAGGCGCGGACGGGGAGGCAGTGCGGTTTCTAGTGGATGCTCCCGCGCATGACGAGAAAGCTGCGTTGGCGGATCCTGATGCAAGGCCCAGATCGTGACGCCGACGCCCATCGCGGTGACGATCTGAGCCAGCCAGAACATCAGGAAGAATTTCCAGAAGAGACGCCCGAGTTTCATGGTGACTCCCTTATTCAGCCATGAGCAGGTAGCCCTTGCGGATGACCGTCTGGATGCGCGACCGCCCGTCGCCGCAGAGCTTGAGTTTGTTGCGAATGCTATGGATATGCACGTCGATGCTGCGGTCGAAGCGGGCCAGGGGCCGGCCGATGGCTTCCTCGGACAGTTGTGGCTTGCTTACCGGGCGGCCCGCATGGCGCGCGAGAACTTCGAGCAAGCTGAATTCCGTGCTGGTGAGTTCGAGCAGACGGCCATCGTCCTCGGCACGCCGCTGGCCCGGCCAGAGCGTCAGGGTACCAACCATGATGGTCTGGCCGGTTTTCCCCTCTTTACCCTTGGGACGCTTGAGGATCGCGCGCAGGCGGGCCGCCAGTTCCCGCGGGCTGCAGGGTTTCGGAACATAGTCATCCGCGCCGTCTTCGAGGCCGGAAATCCGGTCGGCATCGTCGCCTCGCGCGGTCAACATGATGACGGGGATCGCACTTGAGGCGCGGATTTTGAGCAGGGCCTGGAAACCGTCCAAGCCCGGCATCATGACATCCAGCACGACGATGTCGTGCTGTCCCGTTAGTGCCGCTTCTGCCCCGCTGAGGCCATCGTGGCAACAGGTGACGTTGAATCCGTCGCGTTCGAGGTAGTCGCGGAACATGCCGACCAGTTCGATATCGTCATCGACCAGGAGGACATTCGGTTTGGTGGTGAGTCGGGGTGCGTGCTGCATGGCGCAATCCTATGGCAAGCCAATCGCTGCGACAGCAACTTTTACAAGAATTAACCGCATCCAGACCGACAACGGCTTATCGCTATCCCATCGATGAATGTTTCTCGTGCGTCGCAAGCAGATGAACCTCATCGCATTAACGATCCTTAACCCCGACCGGATGCAACTGTTTCCACCTAAGCCAAAACAAGATCCTTGAAGACGGATGTAGGGGCAAGCGAACCGACAATCCCCCTGGTTTTCTTAACAGTACTTAACCCAGATTTACATATAACAATATGAATCTAATAGGTTTCATGACGTAAACATGCATGGGCATCCTGGTGTAGGCCGCTGAGTGCCATTTTTCCATTGGATAAGGAGCAAATCATGAGCAGCATAAGCAGTATAGGTGGTGGTTATAGTTCGATGATGATGCAAGGGATGGGCAGCATGCAGGGCATGCGTGGCATGAAACGCCCCGATGCGACGGAGATGGCCAATGACCTCTTCTCCAAATTGGACACATCGGGACAGGGGTACATCGAGAAATCCGATCTACAGAACGCCTTCGATCAAGCGTCGTCGCAAGTCAATGCTTCCGGCAGTTCGACCAGTGCCGATGAGCTTTTCTCGCAACTGGATAACGATGGCGATGGCAAGGTCACCAAGCAGGAATTCACGGATTCGGTGAAAAAGCTTGCTGATCAGTTGGATCAGCAGTTCCAGAGCGCTCGGATGCAGAACTCAATATCTCAAATGGGCGGGATGCCGCCCGGACCGCCTCCTGGCGCCGAGGAGGACAAGGGCATGACCAAAGAGGAACTCGCCAGCGCAGCGCAAGCGGTCAGCGGCAGCGACAGCAGTCTTTCCAGCATGCTAAATAATATCGTCCAGAATTTCGATTCTGCTGACACGAACAAGGATGGCAAGGTGACTATGCAGGAGACCCGCGCCTATCAACAGTCACAGGGCACGTCGGGGTCGGGCAACTCGACCACCGCAACTGGGGAGAATGCCGGAACGAAAGCCGCCGGTAGCGATAGCTCCGAAGCCCAGGTAATGATGCAGATCATGAAGCTGGCCCATGCTTATGGCATCGGCCAAGAGAGCGGATCCGCGGCGACTTCCTCCTTGCGGGTCACTGCGTGAAGTCTCGGAAGCTGGCAGAGCGGATTCCGCTTTGCCAGCTTGCTTGACTTGTTCACTCATGAGGCTCCTGGCTGGAAGACCGCCTCTTGGTGGTTTCCTTCCGTAGTCAATCAATGCGGTAACGAAAGCAACGGGGCTGAAGTTCGTGTTCGCCGGATTGCGAAACCGCCATTCACTGCAATTCCCGATGAAGGGCGGCATCCGTCGCATCGCTGACGGAGTTCGTCTCATAGCTCAATGACTGATTGAGCTGGCCTTCAAATGTGCACTCGCGAACCTTAGGCGGCCGCATCGGTCGGACTGGTCGACTCAATCATGGTGTCGTAGATATTTCCTCAGGAATCGCCACAGGAATCAAACATGCAAGAACTGAATGAAAGCTGGGTCGCACTGAAATCAGGTGGAATCATCATCCTGCCTTTATCCGTGCTGGCCGTCATCGCCCTCGCCATCATGCTGGAAAAATCGTTTTTGTACTGGCGCTTTGCGCGCCTGTCCGCCGACGTGCTGAATCTGGTCGAAACCTATGGCTTCGCCTGGAATGATCTGGAGAAAATCCTGTCGGGGCTGAGCCGCCACCATTATTACAAGCGGTTTTTTGACGTGGTGATCGCCAACCGGCATCACCCTTCATGGTGGACCGAATCGCGCGCGGCGGACGAAGCCCAGTTGATCGAGGCGTCGCTGGCCCGCAGGCTGTGGGTGCTTGAGACCATCGTTACCGCAGCGCCCTTGCTGGGATTGGTCGGCACCGTGCTCGGCATGATGCATGCCTTCCAGATTATCGGCGGCAACAGCATCGTCAACCCCACTGGAGTGACTGGCGGCGTGGCGCAGGCGCTGGTTGCCACCGTGATCGGTCTGCTGATCGCGCTGATTGCCCTGTTCGGCTTCAATTATTTTTCGCGCGTGCAGTCGCAAACGATGGATGAAATGGAGCGCCTCGGCACGCGCCTGATCGACCACATCCGTCTCGATCAGGAAGGCCACACCCATGAAGCGCCGTAAGCTGCGAACCTATCGCAAGGGCCGGATCGAGATCATCCCGATGATCGACGTCATGTTCTTTCTGCTCGCCACCTTCATGTTGGCGTCGCTGTCGATGCAGAACCTGGATTCGTTGACGGTCAACCTGCCGCAGGGACAAGCCGAAAAGCTCAAGGCCGAGCAGCCGCTGATACTGACGCTCACCGGCGATAGCCGCATCCTCGTCAACAAGACGCCGGTCACGCTCGATACGCTCGCCGCCACGCTGCGGCCGCTGATCCGCGACGCCGAACAGAATGTGGTCGTGTCCGCCGACAACAGCGCGCCGCAAGGCCTGGTTGTGCAGGCCATGTTGCGGGCCCGGGCAGCAGGCGCAGTTCACTTCCTGATTGCAGTCAAGCATCAATGATGTTGATGTTGCTGTAGGCGTGTCCGGAATGATGTCGAAAGAACCATCATTTTTGTGGTCCATACCTCTGGCTATCATGTTGTGGCTGGCGCTGTTATGGGGCTTTGGTTTCTTTTTGCAGCCCCCCCTGAACGCGCAGTCGCCCGGTGCTGCCATCGATGCGCGACTGGTGGAACTGCCGGAAACTCGGCCTGCACAGGGATCGGTGCACGCGGCGGTGACCTCACCCGCACGGGTTCCGGCCAAGCCAAAATTGCGTGAGCCGAAGCGGGTACCGCCGCCAACCATGACGAAACCCGATCCGGCGCCAGCTGCGGCGGTCCAGGAATTGCCCCAGCCGCCGCCCCCATTGAACCTTGAGCGCCCGTCCGATGCGCCAACGGACATGATGTCCTACATTAATGCAGCACGCGCACGTCGCCAAGCCGCAGAAATGGAGGCTGGCGGAAGCGTCCCCCAGCCCAGTGCAGACGAAGTCCGCATGGCCAACATCCGCCGCAACCTGCAGCCTGCCGGAACCAACGGGATTTTCCAGATCCTCGATATTCAACCGCTCACCGCACGGTTTTCATTCCGCTCCTGGACCACGAATGCCAGCAACCCACAACGCGAAACCATTACTGTTAGTGCCGGGCCGGACGGGGATATCGAACTGGCGATCATCCGCAGAATGATCGGATTGATACGAGGTTACTTCAAAGGTGATTTCAACTGGGAATCGCAACGGCTTGGACAAGTGGTGGTGCTGTCGGCGCGCCAGGAAGATACGGCTGAACTGGAGGATTTTATGAAGCGGGAGTTCTTTGGGGTGGGGGTAAGCAACGTGGCGCATTAAGAAGGGCGACCATCAGTCGCTTTTCAGCGGCGTTGGGTGAGTGCTTTCACCTCGGCGACGCAGTGACTCCACTAGGACCGAATGAATCGCCCTCCAACTTATTGCGGTGCTAAAAAACAGTTGCATTCCGCTGACAGCGTTTCTCTGCACGAAAATTTGCTGGAACAGCTTAAGTCATGGTTCGGAGGCGGGTATTTAATTGCCTTGCTTCGGAATACCTGGAGGTCGGCTCCCGACCGTCAGCCGCCGCACCAATTTGCAGCACATCCCCCCGCCCATGCACTGCGGTTGAGCGTACCCCCCGCATCGTGTCCTGCCGAACTTCATCAAGCCCTTGAATTCATTACGCTGCGCCGCCTTGGCACAGACCCTGCTGACGGACAGGGCAAGGAGTCATCATGTCTGTCGTTTCATCTGTCTGTTGTTATTGCGGCACCGGCTGCGGGGTGCTGATCGAAACCGACGCCGGGATGATTGCCGGCGTGCGCGGCGATCCCGCGCACCCGGCGAACCGGGGCAAGCTCTGCACCAAGGGCGCGACGCTCGCCTTGTCGGCGGCTGCGAGCGGGCGTGTCCTGTATCCCGCACTGCGTACCGAGAAAGGCGCGCCGCGCCGGCGCGTGAACTGGGGTGTGGCGCTCGATCATGTCGCCGAGAAATTCCGCGCGGTCATCCAGGAACACGGCCCCGATGCGGTGGCGTTCTATATTTCCGGCCAGCTCACCACCGAGGCGTATTACGTCTTCAACAAGCTCGCCAAGGGGCTGATCGGCACCAACAACGTCGACACCAACTCGCGCCTGTGCATGTCGTCCGCGGTGGCGGGCTATAAAGTCACGCTGGGCGCCGATTCGCCGCCGGGCTGCTACGACGACATCGATCATGCCGGGACGATTTTCGTTTCCGGATCGAACACGGCCTATGCGCATCCGATCCTGTTCCGCCGCATCGAGGCAGCGCGCAAGGCCAACCCGGACCTGAAGCTGATCGTGGTCGATCCGCGCCGCACCGACACCGCGGCCGAGGCCGACCTGCATCTCGCCATCCTGCCCGGCACCGACGTCGCGCTGTATCACGCCATGCTCAACGTCATGCTGTGGGAGGAGCTGATCGACCGCGACGCCATTGCGGCGCACACCGAAGGCTGGGAAGCGTTGCGCGACCAGGTGCGCGACTACACGCCGGAAAAAATGGCGCCGATCTGCGGCGTGGCGGCAGCCGACATCGTGCAGGCGGCACGCTGGTTCGCTGCCGGGCCGACGCTGTCGCTGTATTGCCAGGGACTCAATCAATCCAGCTGCGGCGTCGACAAGAATGCCGCGCTGATCAACCTGCACCTGGCCACGGGCCAGATCGGCAAGCCGGGCGCCGCGCCGCTGTCGCTCACCGGTCAGCCCAACGCGATGGGCGGGCGCGAGGTCGGCGGGCTTGCCAATCTGCTGTCCGCGCACCGCGATCTTGCCGACCCCGAGCACCGTGCCGAGGTCGCGCGCCTGTGGGGGGTGGATACGGTGCCGGCGACGCCGGGCAAGACCGCGGTGGAAATGTTCGAAGCCGTGCGCAACGGCGAAATCAAGGCGATCTGGATCGCCTGCACCAACCCCGCGCAATCGCTGCCCAACCAGCGTCTGGTCCATGATGCCCTGCAGGCGGCCGAATACGTGGTGGTGCAGGAGGCGTTTGCCGACACCGAGACCGTGGCCTTTGCCGACGTGCTGCTGCCGGCTGCCAGTTGGGGTGAGCAGGACGGCACCATGACCAATTCCGAACGCTGCATTTCGCGCGTGCACGCGGCGGTGCCGCCGCCGGGCGAGGCGCATGCCGACTGGGCCATCGTGACCGCGTTCGCGCGCAGGCTGGTGCCGGGCGAGGGCGCGCGGCTGTTCCCCTATGACTGCGCCGAAGCCGTGTTCAACGAACATCGCGAGACCACGCGCGGGCGCGATCTCGACATCACGGGCCTGTCCTATGCGCTGCTGGATCGGGCGCCGCAGCAATGGCCGTTTCCCGAGGGTGCGTCCGCCGGCCAGCCGCGCCTGTATGCCGACGGCGCCTATCCCACCGCCAGCGGACGGGCGCACTTTCATGCCGTACCGTATCGTCCGGTGGCCGAGGCGATCGACGCGCGCTATCCCTTGCACCTCAATACCGGCCGCCTGCGCGACCAGTGGCACGCGATGAGCCGCACTGGCCGCGTCGCGCGTCTGTTCGCCCACGCCGACACGCCGCTGTTGTCGATGGCGCCGCGCGACATGGAGTTGCGCCGCTTGAACCCAGGCGACCTGGTGCGCGTAAAAAGCCGTCGCGGCGACGTGGTGGTGGCGGTCGAGGCCAGCGACAGCCTGCGCCCCGGGCAGTGTTTCCTGCCGATGCATTGGGGCGCGCGTTTCATGGGCGGGCTGGGGATCAATGCGCTGACCCTGCCGACTTTCGATGCGATGTCGAAGCAGCCGGAACTGAAGCATGCCGCCGTGCAGGTGACGAAGGCCGACCTGCCCTGGCGCATGGCCGCCCTGGCAGTGGGCGACGGCGCGAAGCTGCTCGATGCCGTGCAGCCGCTGCTGCGTGCCTGCGATTACGCGGCCGCCGGGCTGGCGGGCCGCGAACGCGACGTGCTGACCTTGCGCCTGGCGCATACGCAAGCGCTGCCGGAATCCCTGCTGACGGCGCTTGATACCGCGCTGGGGCTGGACGATCCGCTTGCGGTGATGCATTACCAGGACCGCCCGCGCGGCATTTCCAAACGCGTGCGCGTCGAATCCAACAAGGTCGTCGCCGCGCGGCTTACCGGCGAAACCGCCGCCTTCGAATGGCTGCGTGATGTCGTGGTCGACGGCACCGATGCCGCCTCGCTGCGCAACTGGATGCTGGCGCCGGTGGCGCGCCCGCCGGCCGGCGGCGCCGGCCGTGGCCGCATCGTGTGCAACTGCCTGAACGTGGCCGAGTCCGATATCGTCGCCGCGATCACGGCCGGCGCCGACCTGACCGCGCTGCAGGCCACGCTGAAATGCGGTACCGAGTGCGGCTCGTGCGTGCCGGAATTGAAACGGCTGCTTGCCGGGAATCGGGCGGCGGCATGAGCTACGCCACTTCAATGGGCTCCGTCATTTCATGAGCTACGCGACCCTGATCCGCCAGATCGAAGCCGGCGAAGGACTGGGCTTTGTCGATGCACGTGCACTGGGCGCGGCCCTGCTCGATGGTGGCGTGCCGGAGCTGGAAACGGCGGCTTTCCTGGTTGCGTTCAACCAGCACGATCCGGGACTGGACGCCTGGCTCGGCATGCATGCCGCGCTGGCCGAACGCCTGCCGGATTTCGTTGCACCGACAGGACCGTTCCGTACCGTGGTGCTGCCTACCTATCACGGCGTACGTACGCAGCCGCATCTCACGCCGCTGCTCGCATTGCTGTTGAGGAGTTTCGGCATACCGGTGCTGATCCACGGTGTGCTCGAAGGCGGCGGCGGGACGGCCGCGGCTTACGTCCTGCGCGAGCTCGGCATCATGCCCTGCAGTACGGCGGCCCAGGTCAATGCGGCGTTGCAGGATGACGGCATCGCCTTCGCGCCGGTGGCGCTGCTGAGCCCCGGCCTGGCCGCGCTGCTGGCCCTGCGCGCGCGGCTGGGCATCGACGGCTGGGTGACGCGGCTGGCGGCACTGGCCGACGTACTGGGCGAACATTCGGTACGCGTGACACCCGTGATTTCGGAGGGAGAAGTTGCGCCGACACGTGCCGTGCTGGAAGCCCTGGGCGGACACGCCTTGCTGCTGCAGGGCTGCGAGGGCGAGGCGTTTGCCGATCCGTTGCAGCGGCCGGACATGGTGCTGGTGCAGGACGGGCAGGGACAGCGCGTGTACGAGGCGCAATCCGCTACCGCCATGTTGGCGAATCTGCCCGGGATGGATGCGCGGGCAACCGGTACATGGATCGACCAGGTCATGCATGAGCACTTGCCGCTGCCGTTGCCGATCCGCAATCAACTGGCGGTCTGCCTGTTTGCGGCAGGGTATACCGAAGATCTCAACCAGGCGCGCGCCATCACCGCGATCAATGGGTTCGGACGGGTGGCGGCATGATTGCGGTGCATCGCGTGAGGTTTGGCACCGTGATGGTGCGCGGCAGAGGCGCGGTTGACTGACAGGCGGTTTTGAAACCCCGTAAAACAAGGTGCCTGCAGGACACCTGCACCATGGCACAACGATTGCTAGGTGTGTAACAAGCAGACCGAATGCAACGGCGTATCTCGGTCATCACTTTTGGTTTTCCGTTTGGAGTGGTGATATGGATATGAGTACGCCCATGGGACGCGGTCCCAAAATGAAACTGGTCATGGTCGGCAATGGCATGGCGGGGGTGCGCACCCTCGAGGAATTGCTGAAGCTGG